>Ga0208245_1000384_pt1 | contig 38984 bp, 38 predicted proteins | sample RifOxyC1_FD_184035 | JGI IMG/M metagenome (GOLD analysis project Ga0208245, IMG submission 184035) | Soil microbial communities from Rifle, Colorado - Rifle Oxygen_injection C1 (SPAdes) | ecosystem: Environmental > Terrestrial > Deep subsurface > Rock core/Sediment | place: Rifle, Colorado... | reverse complement strand
AATTAAAGGTTTTTCGTACGCTATAAGATTTCTAAGAGATATGCCTTTTGAAGAATTAATTGAACTATTGAAAAACAAGGTCGAAGAAAAATGGCAGGCATTGACATTAGATATGTGCAAAAGAGAAATTGAACCTCAATATAAGATTATCAAAAATTACCTGTCCTATTTGTCAAAACAGTAATGTTTTAAACTTGTACCATTGACTCCGCATTGAGAACTAGGCATAAAAAGTGTATATAAATATATCATTTCTTCAATCGAAACAACTATTTTCGAACTTTTGATATACTTCACTCAATTCTATGACATTAGAACAGCTAAATTTAGTTGGACATCAGTTACCGGATAATAATGTGTTGCTTTACCATCAAACAGAGTCCTTTCCCCCAGGTAGTGGTACTGAAAAAATGGCTGCAATTGTTGGATCGAAAATTCGCCGTATGCCAGTTGGTGTAGATATTTCAACTCAAAAACAATTAAGAATTTTCGAATTGGGTATGGGCGCGGGCGCACTTTATGGAGCTTTATTCCCGCTTATTCACAAAAGGAGAGTATTACTCAGAGGTATAGATAAGGACATTGTTGATTTAAGCTTAGCAAGGTTTAATCTTGAACGACTTAAAGAAAAGTATAAAGCAGAACAAACACTTTTTGATTTCCAGGTAGCCGACTGGACTAATTGGGAAACACTTCACGAACTCGGTAGAAATTCAAACAACGTTGTAGCTTTTAATCCCCCGTTTTTCAGTGAAAGTCACGAACTACCAGCAAAGTTGAGTCATACTCGTAGAGAAACAATTTTTACACCAAATTCAAATGAATTATATCATTACGAAACGGTCTTTCCACAAATTCATAGTATCTTAAGCACTGAAAAAGGTAGTTTTTTCATAGCTAGATTACCAAGTGTAAGCATTCGTAACCATTCAAAACTTAAAGATCTAATAAAGAGAACTGTGAAAAGTTTTAATGTTCCAATAAAAACACAAAATATATATCAAGTTAGAAGACATCACATAAACAAATTCTTAATACTGGAGGTTAATTAACAATTTGCATTTATCTCACGGCTGATGTTCTAAACTCGTACCATTGACTCCGCATTGTAAATTAGGCACAAATAGTATATCTAAATATATCATTTCACGACTCCAAGCAATTATTTTCGAACTTTTGATATAATCAAAGTGTGACAGATAAGCAAGTTTTTAAACATCTTTTCAGGATTGCAGTTAATTCCAAAGATCCTGAGGGTGTTGTTGGTGCCTGTATAGTTTCAAGTAATAAAATATTGGTATCTTCAGCTAGTGCAGATGATGGAATAAGACATGCAGAAGATTTGGTTATCGAAAAGTTTAAATCATTAAATGTACCGATAACTTCAGAAATGGTTCTTTATACGACACTTGAACCATGTAGCTATAGAGACGCTAAAAACAAAGTTCTCGATTGCACTAGTATTGTCATTGATTCCGGACTAAAAAATGTCGTCTACGCAGCTCCTGACCCAGAATTTAGCAAAGAAGCCAAAAATAGATTTTTAAAGGCAGATTTTACATACAGAATGGTAGATAATAAAGGAATAACAAAAACTGCAATAGAGTTGTTTAACTCTACAATAAGAATTCCACTTACATCCATGAATCTTCCGAGAAAGAAGAAGATACCTATTTATTAGCTCTAGACTCGTACTATTGATTCCACATTGAAAATCCGCCGGCAGGCGGAGCTTCTGAAAGTGTATCAAACTGCATATACCCCGTAACAAGACCCAAACTTTGATATAATTTACAAATATATGAACATTCTATATTTATTACTCATTATTTTATATGCCACATTATCTCCACTGTCTCTTTTTTATTCGCAAAAGTTAATTTATAAAGACAAAAACAAATATGGTGTACATATACATTATTTAGCAAAGTATTTGTCTACACTTTTATTTTTGCCTATACTGTTTATTCCGAACGTAAATCTGGCTTTAATACCACAGAGAGGTTGGTCAGTTGCTTTCTTGGTTTTGACATTTGTTTTGATAGTTCTTGGAGTTAAAAGAGCAATAAAAAGAAAGGTGATGTTTTTTTATTTTGGTGGTGTATCAGCTGCTTTCATGGAAGAACTTTTGTATAGAAGTGTAATTTTCGGTTTGTCACTGTCTATTTGGAGTAATCAATGGATTGCTTTGATTGTTTCCTCATTTCTTTTTGGAACATGGCATCTGAAAAATTATTATTGGAGTGGAAAAAGATCAATTATCATTCAATTTTTCTATACAGCTTTATTCTATGGTCCTATATTTGCTTTAATGAGGATATATACGGGCGATATATATTTAGGAATACTTTTTCATTTTTTAACAGATGCAACTTGTGCTCTAGCACCCGATTGGACAAGGGGTTGGTTAGTTCATGGAGGAAAGGGAGGCAATTATTCAGATAATGTATTACCCAAAGTATAATTCATTAGTTTCGTGATTCTAAACTCGTACCATCGATTCCGCATTGTAAATTAGCTTCAGGAACTATATCAAACTGCATATACCGCAAAAGGATTAGAACTAATATATTTTTTCTAATATTTCTTTTGCGATATTTCTTGGGGTTTTATCTGCATCAATAATTATTGCACCTTTTTCTTTCATATTTTCTTCCCACGCGTCTTTCCAACCCAAGACAACATTTCTGCCTTCTTGATTATTTCCAATATCCTTAGTCCCCTCCCTATTTTTAAGTCTATAGTTTAGTGCTTCAGAAGTAAGATAAAGAACAATAAATTTATCAAATAAAGGTAGAATATCGTCCATGTTTGAGGCAATTCCACTATAAAAAGCAATATTTTCTTTTTGGGAGTTAAATTTCTTTTTTAATCTACCTATATTACAAATCCATTCAGCGTTTATCAAATGATCAGGATTGGAATTATCGTAATCTTTAAAAATTATATTAGTGCCTTTATGAACCATTTTGAACATTCCTTTAATATTTTCTATATCTACGGCTTCATAACCCATCTTTTTTAAGACCTTGCATGTAGTAGTTTTACCGGTACCTGATACCCCCGTTATCAAAATTTTTTGCATATAGAATGATTTTAACAAATTAATTCTAAACTTGTACCATTGACTCCGTCATAATTTTTATTTAAACATTCATATAGGTTATAATAAAAATCCAATGTTATGTTACAAAACATCAAAATTGCTGCTCTAAAAAAAGAAGACATTCCACTGTTCACAAAGTTGTGGAACCAAGATCCTACATTATTAACTTCTAGTAGATTTATTATGACAAATGAAAAAGCTTTAAAGGGCTTTAATGAAAAAATGTTTGACTATTTTGGACTTTATAAAAAAAATAAATTGATTGGATTTGTTTTATATCAACACATAGATAATGAAATTTGGCTTAAACACATTCTAATTGATAAAAAAAATCGTAAATTAAAATTTGGATCAAAACTGTTGAAAGGATCATTAGCTTTGTATAAAGACAAGGAAATAAAAACTGAAGTTATTATTGGTAACGATGCTGCCAAAATTTTTTTCATTCTAAATGATTTTAAAATTTTATTTAGGGACGAAAAAAACAAACAGGATATTCTATCCTACAAAACAACAAACTAATTTCAAGCATTACTGAAAAGTTCTAAACTGGTACAATTGATTCCGCATTGTAAATTAGCCACAAAAAGTATATCTAAATATATCATTTCTTCAGTTTTAACAGTTATTTTAGAACTTTTGATATAATGAATATATGAATCTAAACGAAATTGAAAATAGAATTATTAAAATTGAGGAAAGAAATAAACGTGTAGAATTAGATAAAGCTTGGGAAATTTCTTTTCAACGAAAACTTTTAATATTTATTTTAACATATTTGACAATTGGATTATTCATGAGTTTTATAAACGTTGATAGACCTTTTTTAAATGCCATCGTTCCCAGCCTTGGATTTCTATTTTCAACACTTTCAATACCTCTTTTTAAAAACATCTGGATTAAAAGTCAAAAGAAGTTTTAAACTTGTACTATTCCTCAACATTACAAAGTTAATCCTATAGCATTGACTTTAGCCTCACACTGTGTTATATTTCCTCACAAATTTGGAGAAATCTCAGGTTCAATTTGTACCTAATTATTTCTCCATTTTTTATTTATCTTGTTCTTTAACATCTTCAAGATTTGAATTTTAAGACAAAGCTAACATTGAGAATTTGTTACAAATAAACAAATTTTTACAGTTAGTTTTGTCGAAATTTTCATATTCAATTAAACAAACCAAAAGGAGATGAGAAAATGTCTGGTGTTACTATCTACGAACGGTTATGGGATTGCCCTGCGTGTCGCACAGTGGATATTTCTGCTCTACGAAAAAAGAAATGTCCAAATTGTGGTTACAGTAAGACCTCACAAGAAGAGGAAAGAAGAACTTGTATTAAGGTCACAGATGCAGAAGGTCTTGCTCTTGCAATGGGCGGTGAAAATTGGACGTGCTCAAATTGTGGTTCTGTTAATCTGAAGAAACACAAAAAGTGCTCCTCATGTTCTAATCCTAAAGATGAGAGCGACCATGTAAATGAGGTGCGTAAGATGACAAGTCCTCCTCCACCTGTTTTTACTGCAAAAGATGAAGATCAGCAGTGGTACGAACAGGAAAAAGTTAAGGAAGTAGTTCATCCAGAAGCAAAACGCACATTACCAGTAAAGACTAATTGGACTTCACAGCCCATGACGATAATTACTGAAGAAGTGTCTAACCTTGACCCAATCATGATCAGAAACGGCATCGTTGCCTTTTTTGCTATTGTTTTGTTGGGACTACTCGGCTACGGCATTTTTCATACTAAAAGTGTTGATGGAACAGTGACAGGATTTTCGTGGTCACGTGACGTTGTCATTCAACACTATGTGGCAGTTCATCATACAGACGAATCGTCAACTCCCGCTGGAGCATACAACATTACGTCTCGAGAAGTGTCGCGACAGGTTCCAGTCTATCGAACAGACGAAGTTCCATACGATTGTTCCTACGACATACCTGGAACTTGTACTGATCTTGGCAACGGCGCGGAAAGCTGTACAGATGATACCCATGTAAGCAAAACTTGCTATAACGATGTGCAGGTAGTTGACCACTACGATACTGTCTGGGATACCAAGTATTCGTATGATCTAAACGAGTGGATATACGCACGAACTGAACATTCAGAAGGTAATGACAGAAAGCCTTATCCTCCCAAGTATACGGTTTACCTTGATGGACAACAAATTATTGGAGCAGAGAGAGTAAGTAGCACTCCTGAAAAATATGTTGTTTACTTTGAGGTAAATGAAAAAGATGAGACCAAAGTCTATACCTATTCAACTTCTGAATCCGAGTGGAATCAGTATAATGAAGGTGACATCTATCCACTGAAAGTTAATCTGGCAAGCATGATCATCAATAATCCTTTGCAGGATAAAATCAGTGCCGCTTTAACTGCACAGCCCAAATAATTGAATAACTTGAAGCATGGCGTGTAAACCACTCACATCCCAAAAAGATGAAGAAGTTTGCACGTCCTTATATAGCTGTGTTGCTATACTGATGAGCTCAAAAGAGCGAAAAGGTTCTAAACATGTACCATTGACTCCGCATTGTAAATTAAGCACAAACCTTATAAATATATGACTAAATCTTAGCAATAACCACAGGAGTTTTCTTTTTCGATGTGCCTTCATAACCAAAAATTCGCAATGCGCTATAACCTCTCTTTAAACATAATTCTAAATACTCAGTACCAAATAATTTTTTTGTATCTTTTAAAAATAATAATTTATTAATCCATTTTCTCCAGTCATCATCGTTGAGTAAATTTAGTCCGTAGTAATGAAATGAACGATCAGTACGAAGTATTACGCCTTGCGATAATCTCAGAGATTTAATTTCATCCATATTTGCCTCGTCTTCAGAAAAATCAAAATCTAACATTTGTAGTTGTTTTGTTTTTCCTCCAACTACAACTTTTGAGCCTATTGCCAGAATATTATGAATACTGATAGCTGCTCCTTCAATGTCAAATTTTTGTATAGTCTTGTTGCGTGTAGCTTCAGATAATCTTTCTATGCCATCTATTCCTGACCAATTATCTCTCAACAAAGTCTGATCATTTCCATCTGCAGGATAAGTTGATTCAGGATCATATTCCGTATGTGAAAATTGTTCTATGCCGTAATAATCAAATATTCTACTTACAACTTCGCTCGCATTCATACCAATTCTGAGAATCTCTTGATCGGTAGACATGTCTTTTCCACCAAATAAAGTATCTTGTTTATACCTCCACAATAATTCATTACTCATGGTACATAATGTTTTAATTTACTCTGCGAGAAATATACCAAGTTATTAATAAAAGTCAATTTAAGACGATTTTCGAACAACTTGTTCAATAATAAATCACCAACACAACGTTTTAATTGATATTAGTCTGAATAATTCTTTTCAAGGCAAAGACCATCAGTAGATGTTGCATTATTTACATCAACAGTTAATATCTCGTGCCTATACTTTTTTTCTAAAAGCATGTTTGGTACACCAACATGACTTTTAACTCTACTAACTATTTGTGGTAGATCTTCTGGACGACCTCGATCTTCAGCAACAATTGTATGGCAAGAATTACACACAACAATAGACCGTGAATTTACTCCAATTAACGTAACATTAGAGATAGCATCTTTTAACATAGAAAAGGATTATAAATCTTGAATTGATTTTTCACAAATTACTCGATGATTATGTTATAATTTTTCAAATTGGTATCAAAATATAAATATAAGAGAGTTCTTCTTAAACTTACCGGTGAGTTATTTGGTTTTGAAAAAGGAAAGGGTATTAATTTCTCTTCATATAATTCAATTAGTAAAATTTTGGTGAACCTGGTAAATAAAACAGGTTTGGAGCTAGTTGTAGTTATTGGAGGTGGAAATATCTTTAGGGGTAGAGAAAAGGACTCTCAAGTAGATGAAGCAACTGCAGATTATATGGGAATGATAGCAACAGTTATAAATGGACTTGGTCTACAAGAAGCAATTGAAAGAAATGGCGGAACAACAAGACTGATGACAGCCTTTGAGATCAAAGCAGTTGCCGAGCCTTTTATAAGAAGAAGAGCCATTAGGCATCTAGGTAAGGGTCATATAGTTATTCTTGCGGCGGGTATAGGAAGCCCATTTTTTACAACAGATTCAGGTGCAGCACTTCGTGCAGCAGAACTTAAATGTGATGTACTTCTTAAGGCTTCTAATGTAGACGGTGTTTATTCAGAAGATCCAAATTTAAATCCAAAAGCTGCAAAGTTTGAAAAACTTACATTTGATGAAGCAATCTTTAAAAATTTAAAAGTAATGGATACTTCAGCCTTTCTAATTTGTAAACAAAAAAATATTCAAGTTGTTGTATTTAATATAAACAAATTAAATGATCTTGAAGATATTCTAAAAGGTAAAATAATAGGAACATTAATTACAAATTAACCCCAAATAGATATCCTATAATATTGACTTTTTACATTTAACATGATAGTATTTCCCTACAGTCAACTGCGACTGAATTTGACATAAAAAGAGGTGTTTTGATGAACGTAACTTGGCTTGGTGTTTTTTTGATCTGTGTAATTAGCTGGGGGTCAGGTACGTTTGCACGAACCGTGATATATAAGAATACCTCAATTGAGTTTGATAGCCCAACGGGATATCGAAACAATCAGTTTTGGTATGTAGTATTCGCGGTGACGAATTTTCTTTCCATTGTGGGAGCGGTGATTTCAGGAGCAATGCTTCTGTTTGAAATAATCTCATAATGAAGTACACCCTTGGTGTTGTTTTTTTATTCAAGCCAAGGGTGTAAGTTTTTTTCTTCTGTTATAATTATTTTTAATGACCAATCTCCAAATAGCTGAACTTTTAAGAAATATAGCTTCAAGTTACCAGTACAAAGATGAAAATAAGTACAAATTTCAAATAATTGCATATAATCGTGCAGCAGATGCTGTAGAACATTCCACATCTGAGTTAAAAGACCTGTGGGATGATGGTAAGTTAGATCAAGTCCCTTCTATTGGAGCTTCAATAGCCTCACATCTTGACGAAATATTTAGAAACGGAAAATCCAAGCATTTTGAAAAAATCATGAGTGGAATACCCGAGGATGCGTTTAAATTAATGATTTTACCAAAAGTGGGTGTCAAAACAGCGATAAAAATGATTGATGAGCTCCCAAAGTCCGAGTTAAAGAAAAAAATTAGTGAGGCTGAGGCATTATCAAATAAGACTAAACGTCATCTTCTACCATATGCTGAAACTATCGCTTCTGAGGTCACAGAATGGCTAAAAGAGGGGCCTGATATCATAAAGGTTGATAGTTTAGGGTCTCTGCGTAGAAAAGTTGCAACTGTAGGCGATATTGATATAGCAGTAGCTTCAAATAATCCTTCTCTGGTCTTTGAAAGGTTTGTTAACTATCCAAAAATACAGAAGGTTATAGAAAAAGGGGAGCATACTTCTTCAATTTTACTTCCTGGAAATGTTCAAATAGATTTGTTGGTTGTTAATCCTGAAAGTTATGGTTCTGCCCTTCAACACTTTACTGGTAGTAAGCATCACAACATTGCTCTTCGTGAATACTCTTTAAAAAAAGGACTTTCTATGTCTGAATATGGTATTAAAGATTTAAAAAATAGAAAAAATATTAAATTGAAGACTGAAGAAAAACTATATGATTATTTAGGCTTAGATTATATTGAACCCGAATTAAGAGAAGATACAGGGGAAATTGAAGCATCTAAGGAACATACCCTTCCCAAACTCATTGAGTTAGAAGATGTTAAAGGAGATCTTCAAATTCACAGTGATTTTGATATTGAAACTAGTCACGACTTGGGAGTCTCAACAATGGAAGATTTAGTAGAGAAGGGGAGATCTAAAGGATATGAATATATTGCTTTTACAGAGCACAATCCAAGTAGGGGAAAACATAATGATAATGAAATTGTGGAAATCTTAAAAAGAAAGCGTGAAAACATAGATCAATTAAATTACTCAATTAGTAAGAGTGTTAATAATAGGGTAATTCATGTGTTCAATAGCCTTGAAATTGATATTCCCACCGATGGGGGACTTTCAATTCCAGAAAAAGGACTTGAATTATTAGACTTTGCACTCGTTTCAATACACTCAAGTTTTGATACAAATAGAGATATTATGACTAAAAGAATTTTATCAGCACTCTCCTACCCTAAAGTAAAAATTTTTGCCCACCCTACCGCAAGAAAAATAAACGAACGGGAAGGGATCGAAATTGATTGGGAAGAAGTGTTTGATTTTTGTCTTAAGAATAATAAATATTTAGAAATCAATGCTGATCCAATGAGACTTGATTTACCAGATAACCTTATTAGGGATGCCGTGAAAATTGGTGTGAAATTAACATTTGGAACTGATACTCACGAGGTAACAATGATGGATAATATGAAATATGGAGTTTATACAGCCAGACGCGGTTGGGCTACAAAAAAAGATATTATAAACACCATGAGTCTAGTAGATATAAAGAAAATCCTAACTTAACTTTGCCATTTTTTTTAAAGATGATAATATTTTACATAAGATGATAGAATTTTATATGAATAGGAGGTGATTAATAAATGAATTTATCAATAATTTTATTATTAGCAGTTTTAGTATTGGTCGGTTGGGTTATCGTTACATATAATTTTTTTGTTTCGAGCAAAGCACGAATCAAAGCATCTATTCAAGAAATTGGCAACCAACTTAAAAGACAGGCTGACTTAATTCCAAATCTTGAGTCTTCTGTCAAAGGATATTTGACTCATGAAAGAGGTATTTTAGAAATGCTTGCAGAAGCCAGAAAACTATTATCCAAAGGACAAGATGCATCTAAACAAATATCTGAAGTTTTACCTAAACTTCAAGTTGTGGTTGAAAGCAATCCAGAACTTAAAGCAGATAATGTAGTTTCTAAATTAATGGATGAGTTAAGAGATACATCGGATAAAGTAATGTATTCGAGAAGATTAATGATTGATCTTACAGCTGACTACAATATCAAAAGAGCAACAGTACCAACTAACATTGTTGCCAACCTTTTCAAGTTTGAAGAATTAAAAGGATTGGAAACACCTGAAGGTGGGGATTTTTTAAAAGTGTCTGATTCTGAAATGAAATCACCCAAGGTTAATCTTTAATGAAAAATATCTACGAAGTTCAAAGTAGTAATAAATTTAAAAGCAATTTAATTATTGTTTTGTTCTTGTTATTTTCATTTTTGGCAATTTATATTCTTTCTCAGGCCTTTGGTTATTACTCAGGTTATGAACTTGGAGGCTTAGGGTACGTTGGTATTGCACTGATTGTTTCTGGAATTTCTACATTTATTAGTTACTATTACAGCGATAAAATAGTCCTTGGAATTTCTGGTGCAAGAAAAGCTACAAAAGAAGAAGATAATCTTTTTACCTCAGTAGTTGAAAATATTTCATTAGGAGCAGGTATTCCAATTCCAAAATTATTTGTTATTGATGATTCTGCTCCCAACGCATTTGCAACTGGAAGGGACCCAACACATGCTGTAGTTTGTGCAACAACAGGGCTCCTTTCTAAGCTTAATAGAACCGAACTTGAAGGAGTTATCGCTCATGAAATGAGCCACATCAGAAATTATGACACTAGGCTTATGAGTATCGTTTCAGTTATGGTTGGTCTGATTGCTCTTTTAGGAGACTGGTTTTTTAGAGCCAGTTGGCATGGCAGAAGGTCATCAGATAGTGATAATAAAAGCGGTTTAGGAGCATTAATTTTAATTTTAGGTATTCTCTTTGCAATTCTTTCTCCAATAATTGCAAAACTTATTCAACTAGCAATTTCCAGAAGACGTGAGTTTATGGCAGATGCTGGATCAGTTGAAATTACTAGACAACCACAGGGGTTAATTGCTGCACTTGCAAAGATATCAAATGATCATGAACCTCTAGAGGCTGCAAATAAAGCAACTGCACATCTTTACATTGTTAGTCCTTTTAAAGATCAGTCCGGAAGAGCTGTAGAAAAATTAGCTAAATTATTTAATACTCATCCTCCAGTTTCTGAAAGAATAGTAGCACTTCAAAAAATGAGTTAAAAAGATTATCATATTGCTATGATTAGTAAACTTGCTGATTTATCAAAGTTAATTGTATCTAAAAAGGAGGAGGGTTATTTTAAAAAACAGTTTGATGAAACCTTCAAAATAATTAATGAATTTAATAAACTTGACACCTCAAAGGTAAATGAAACCTATATAGTTACTAGTACTAAAAATGTATTAAGAGAGGATGTAATTGATTCAACAAGAATGTTAAGCCAAGAGGAAGCTCTTTCTTGTTCCAAAAGAAACCATAATGGCTATTTTGTTGTCGATGGAATATTAAATGAAGAATAAAAATATGAAATCTAACTCCAAAAATAAAGATTTAAATATTTTTGTAACTCTCAATCCCACTAAAGGTAAGGGTATTCCAATTGCCGTAAAAGATAATTATTTAACTAAAGGTTTAAGAACAACCGCAGCAAGCCTTGTTCTTGGCGACTTTATACCCCAATATTCTGCAACAGTTGTCAAAAAACTTGAGAAAAATGGTTATTGGGTTTACGGAAAAACAAATCTAGATGCATGGTGCCATGGAAGCTCAACTGAAACTTCAGATTACGGGCCAACACTAAATCCTTACGATACAACAAGACTTTCTGGTGGATCATCGGGTGGTTCTGCTGTTGCTGTTGCAACTGGAATTGTAGACGTTGCCATAGGTTCTGAAACTGCAGGTTCAGTTAGAGGTCCTGCTAGTTGGTGTGGAGTGGTTGGACTTAAGCCTACATATGGTAGAGTAAGTAGGTATGGAGTAATTGCAATGGGATCCTCTCTTGACTCTCCTGGTGTTTTATCTAAAAACGTTACCCTTAGCGCTAAAATTTTAAAGATAATCGCAGGAAAGGATCCAATGGATGCAACAAGTTCTGACAAAGAAGTTCCAGATTACGAATCAGCATTAACAGGTGATATTAAGGGAATAAAAATTGGACTTGTTGAAAATTACTTCTTAGACGAAATGGATGATGAAGTTAAAAAGGTTGTTTTGAATACTTTGTCTGTTTTTGAAAAATTAGGAGCAGAAATAGTTAAAGTAAAAACAATTGATCCCAAATATGCAATTGGAGTTTATACTGTGGTTCAAAGATCTGAAGTAGCCTCAAATTTAAGTAGATATGATGGTATTAGATATGGCGGAAAAAGAGAATTGTTTGGGACAGAAGCTAAAAGAAGAATAATGTTAGGAAATTTTACTCTTTCTGAAGGTTATAGTGACAAGTATTATAAAAAAGCCCAAAAAGTAAGAACGCTTTACATAAATGATTTTAATAAACTTTTTGAAAGTGTTGATGTCTTAATTGGTCCAACAATGCCTAACATTGCCCCCAAAATTGGCGCAACAAAGGATCAGGCTATGTTTGGAGAATTAGCAGATGTTTTAGCAGAACCATCATCAATTTCAGGTTTGCCTGCTATTTCTGTTCCATGCGGATTTGCCCATGATCTTCCTGTAGGTCTTCAAATAATAGGAAATAAGTTTGAAGAAGGCAAAATACTAAATGTTGCCTTTGCATATGAACAAAGCAATAAAAATGACAAATAATAAAAAAATATATACACCAGTAATTGGTCTAGAAGTACATATTGAATTGGCTACAAATTCAAAGATGTTTTGTGGTTGCCCGTCAAATCACTTTGGTAAAAAGCCTAATACTCAAACTTGTCCAGTTTGCTTAGGGTTACCAGGAGCTCTGCCTGTCCCTAATAATAAAGCAATTGATTGGTGTGTTAAATTAGGCTTAGTTTTTAACTGTAAGATTAATAAATCAAGTAATTTTGATAGAAAACACTATTTCTACCCCGATCTTCCAAAGGGGTATCAAATAAGCCAATATGATGACCCGTTTTGTTATGAAGGTAATTTCTTAATGTCTTCAACAAACCAAAATATCAGAATTAGAAGAATTCATATGGAAGAAGATACAGCCAAATTGCAACACACTGAAATTGATGGTAAAAAAGTATCTTTAATTGATTTTAATCGTTCAGGTGTTCCTTTGGTTGAGTTGGTGACAGAACCAGATTTCTCAAGCGTTGATGATGTCGTCATATTCTTACAAGAGCTTCAGAGAATAATTCGATATTTGGGTATTTCTACCGCTGATATGGAAAAGGGGTCCATGAGACTCGAAGCTAATCTTTCATTGACACCTAATGGGAAACTTCCAGATTATAAAGTAGAGCTTAAAAATATTAATTCTTTCAAATTTCTTAAAAAAGCGATGCTTTTTGAAATAGAAAGACAAAAAGACTTACTTTTGTCTGGTAAAAAAATAATTCAAGAAACAAGAGGATGGGACGAATTTAAGTCTAAAACTTTTAGTCAAAGAATTAAAGAAGAAGCCAAAGATTACAGATATTTGCCAGACCCCGACATTCCACCAATTGAATTAGAAAATGAAAATATTGATAATTTAAGACTTGAAATACCTGAACTTCCGCAAGCAAAAAGAATTAGGTTTAAAAAAGAATATGACCTGTCAGATGGTGTGATTGATATTTTAGTCGAAACAAAAGAACGGGCTACATATTTTGAAACGGCAGTTAAATTATCACCTAAGCTTTCTAAATCAATTGCGAGTTTAATGGTTAACAAGAATTTAGATAAAGAATATCCTGAGCCAGCAGGACTTGTAAAAAAGCTTGTGGAATTGGAAAAGAAAGATTTTAGTTCTGATTCAGATGTTGATCAGGCGATTATCGAAGTAATAGACAAAAACCCAGATGTTGTTACCTCCTACCGTAGTGGTAAGGGTCAAGTGGTAGGTTATTTAATCGGCCAAGTCCAAAAAATATTAAAGGGTAAAGGTGATCCTAAACTAATCAGCACGAAACTTCTTAATAGTTTACATGGGTAAAAATTTCTATTATTTATGGAGTTCTCAAATACTGTCACAAGTGACAGTTAATATGATGAATTTCTTACTTCTTTCTAAACTTTTTAATACAACTGGCTCAACTATTGCAACTTCACTTCTTTGGGTAAGTTATGCATTGCCAACAATTTTTTTTGGTCCAATTGGGGCAGGTGTTGCTGATTTCATAAGTAGGAGAAAAACACTTTTAATTACTAATCTTTTGCAAAGCTTGGTTATATTTCTTTATATTTTTAGTTATGACTATTCAATATTTTTACTTTTTTCAGTCGTTATCATCTATTCATTGTTAAATCAATTTTATGTTCCAGCAGAATCAGCATCTCTTCCATCAGTGACTACAAAGGACAAATTACCTAAAGCTAACAGTTTATTTTTTATTACCCAACAAATAGCCTTAATTGTAGGTTTTGGTTTTGCAGGAATAATTGAAAAATTTTTAGGATTTGAAGGCACTCTTATTATTTGTGCAGTTAATTTATTTATAGCTTTCATTTGTGTAAGCTTTTTGCCAAACTTTGCTCCTAGGAAAAAGGTACCAGAAAGTTGGGAGGAAATTATGAAAGTATTTTTTGGTCATATAATAGAAGGTTACAAATTTATTAAAACAAAAAAAACTGTTCTATATCCTTTAGCACTTCTTTTTAGTATTCAGGTTGGTTTAGCAATTGTTTTTGCAAATCTTCCAATAATAGCTGTCGAGATTTTGAAAGTTTCAACAACTTATGTAGGTATTTTGGTAGTTGCTCCAGCAGGAATAGGTGCCACATTGGGATCAATTTACATAAATAGATTAATTAAAAGAGGATGGAGGAAAAAGAAAATCATCAATACTGGTCTAGCTGCAATTGGTATTGGAGTATTTATGATTGCCTGGGCAATTCCATTTATTCCAACCACTTTACGTTTTATTTCAGGGCCTATTCTTATAACTTTAATAGGCTTTGGATTTATTGCAGTTAACATACCAACGCTTACATATTTACAGGAAGTTGTTCCAAATTGGCTAAGAGGTCGTGTGTTTGGAAATCTTTATTTTTTAATAACTTTGACAACCATACTCCCAATAATTTTTTCAGGAATAGTTTCTGAATTTTTTGGCGTTAATATCCTCTTAACAATACTTTCCTTTGGTGTTATCCTGATCTTGTCTTATTCATTTAGGAGTGGACAAAAACTTATCGAGGAGAATTTTAATTAAAATGACAGATGCTAATAAAGACACTATTTTTTCAGTTCGTGAAGAAATCTTGTCACAGGATCCATATAGAGGTGCCATGCCAGAAGGCAAAGCCGTCCATGAATTATTGGAAGAAAATATTCGTGATCCATTAACTGGAGCTTATAATAGAAAATTTTTTGAAGAAAAGGTTTTGGAGTTGATGGGTGAAGGAGAAATTTTTACGGTTGTTGCTCTAGATGTTGATCGTTTCAAGAAAATTAATGACACTAAAGGTCACGAGGCAGGTGATTCTGTTTTAAGAGAATTTTATAGAGTTTTAAATGACCACATTAGACAAACCGATGATGGTTTTGTAGCACGACTCGGTGGCGATGAGTTTGCAATTGTAATCCCTGGTTTAAAAGTTATAAAAGCAGCTAAGAAAAGAGCAAATGAACTTTGTAAGCATGTGAGACAATCTAGATTTAGAATTCAAAACGATGAACATTCAGTGACTACCAGTGTTGGAGTAGGTGTTTGGAATGGGTATTCAGACAAAGAGGTCTTTTTAAAAGATGTCGATCGTGCACTTTATTTAGCAAAAAACAATGGACGAAATAGAGTTGAGGTGGCAAAATAGTACTTAATGACCAAATTTGTACATCTTCATAACCACACAGAATATTCACTTCTTGACGGAATGTCCAAGATTAAAAGACTCTTTGCATATGTTAAAGAAAATGGCATGGACGCAATAGCCATGACTGATCATGGCGCAATGTATGGTGCTATTGATTTTTTTAAAGAAGGTAAGAAGCAAGAAGTAAAACCCATCATCGGTCTTGAAGGTTATGTAACACGCGACATGAAAGAGAGGGTCAAGGATAATTATCACATAACCTTGATTGCTAAAAGTTACACTGGCTATAAAAACTTGATGCAATTAACCTCAATTGCCCATATGGAAGGTTATTATTATAGGCCTCGTTTTACAAAAGAAATTTTAAAAAATTATTCTGAAGGATTAATTTGTTTTTCTGGTTGTCCTCAAGCAGAGATCCCTCAACTTTTAATAGATAATAATTATGAAGAAGCTAAAAAGTTAACGTTATGGTACCAAGAAGTTTTTAAAGATGATTTTTATATTGAGATACAAAGACATGGATTTGATAAAGTAGCCCCCACCATTAAGGTTCCCGAACTTAGAGATAGTATCCAAAGATTGGCTGATAGCGGAAAAATTTATGAAGAAGGAACTGTAAAACTAAGTCGTGAATTAGGTATCCCTCTTGTTGCTACCAACGATGCTCATTATATTAAGAAAGAAGATGCTCCAGCACAAGATGCTTTAGTATGCATTGCTACTGGTAAAAATGTCTCAGACATTAAACGTTTAAGGTATATTGATAATCCGGATTTCTATGTAAAGACACCTGATGAAATGCTTAAAATTTATGAAGATTTACCTGATGCGATCGAAAATACTGTAAAAATTGCTGATAAATGTAACTTAGAAATTCCAATTGGTAGCTGGTCATTTCCAAAATTTAATTTACCAAAAGGTAAAACTGATGCAGAGTATCTTGAAGATCTTTCTTGGAAGATGTTACCTGAAAGGATTTATGATGTAACTAAAGAGACCAAAGAAAGACTAAGGTATGAATTAGAAATCATTAATACTAAAGGGTATGCTCCATACTTTTTGATAGTTATGGACATGGTTAACTGGTCAGCCAAGAATGGTATTATCACCAATACCAGAGGCTCAGCTGCGGGATCGTTAGTTTCATATGTATTAGGTATTACTACAGTAAATCCATTAGTTTATGGACTTCCCTTTGAAAGGTTTCTAAATCCTTATAGGCCTTCTCCTCCTGATATTGATTTTGACATTTCAGATAATAGGCGTGAGGATGTTATTAAATATATTTGTGATACATATGGAGTTGAAAAGGTTGCTCAAATATGTACCTTTGGAAGGATGTTGGCTAAAGCTGCAGTTCGTGATATTGCTAGAGTTTTAGGTTATCCTTATGCAATTGGAGACAAGATTGCCAAACTAATTCCACTAGGTTCTCAAGGCTTTCCAATGACCATGGAAAGAGCTCTTGCCGAAACACCCGATCTCAAGGCTCTTTATGATACGGACGCGGATACAAAGAAAATAATTGATTTAGCTCGTGCAGTTGAAGGAAATGCTAGGCATTTGTCTGTACATGCTGCAGGTGTTGTTGTTGCCCCCACAAAACTTACTGACTTTGCCCCAATTCAAAAAGAACCAAGTGGTGAAAAAATAATCACTCAATATGAAATGCATGCATGTGAGGATGTAGGTCTTATTAAGTTTGACGTCTTAGGAATTAGAAATTTATCTATCTTGGGTTCAGCCATTCAAATTGTAAGAGAAACAATGGGTATTACAATAAACCTTAGAGAAATACCAATTGACGGAGATAAAGACAAAACTGCCAAAAAAACATTTGAGATGCTTTCCCGCGGTGAAACAATGGGAACTTTTCAACTAAACGGTTCGGGAATGACAAAGTTCTTAAAAGAGCTTAAACCCACAAGAATTGAAGATATCATGGCAATGGTTGCTTTATATAGACCTGGTCCTATTGCTGTTATCCCTGAATATATTCAAAGAAAACATAATCCAAAACTTGTTAAATTTTTGGATCCAAGAATGGAAAAGTTTTTACAAAAATCATACGGATTGATCGTGTATCAGGATGATCTTTTATTCTGCGCTCTTGATTTGGCAGGTTACTCTTGGGAAGAGGCTGACAAATTTAGAAAAGCAGTTGGGAAGAAAATTCCAGAAGAAATGGCAGCTCAGAAAGATAAATTTATAAAAGGAATTATTGAACACGGCCAAACAGAAGATTTTGCTGAGAAATTATGGAAACTTTTTGAACCATTTCAGGCATATGGTTTTAATAAAGCTCATGCTGCTTCATATGGAATGGTTGCCTACTTCACGGCTTACATGAAAGCAAACTTCCCTGTTGAATATATGAATGCTCTCTTAACTGCAGAAAGTGATGATAGTGAAAAAGTAAGTCAAGCAGTCCACGAGTGTAGAAGAATGGGTATAAAGATTTTACCGCCCGACATTAATGAATCAGGTACTGATTTTACAATTACCAAAGATGAAACTTCACTAGAAAATAAAGCAATTAGATTTGGACTTTCTGCTATTAAAAATGTGGGTAATATTGCAATACAAATAATACTTGAGGCTAGAAAATCTGGACCTTTCATGTCTTTTTCTGATTTTATAAATCGCGTTGATGCTAGAAAAGTAAATAAAAAAGTATTAGAGAGTTTAATTAAGGTTGGAGCCTTAGGAACTTTTGGTAAAAGAACAGCCCTTTTGTCTTCAATGGACGTAATCAAAAGTAAATTATCTAAACCAAAGGAGAATAATGGCCAATCTGGGTTATTCTCGTTGGAAGAAGAAGAGAAGATTTCCGCTTTTGTATCTGATGATTCAGTAATAGATAATTCAATAGAAGATTTTGGTGATGAAGAAAGAGAAAATTTTGAAAGAGATCTTTTAGGATTTTCAATATCAGCTAAACCTTTAAATGAGTTATTAGATCCATTGGAAACAGATATTACTTGTAAAATTTTTGAATTAAATCCTGAAGAACAAAAAGATAAAATAGTTAAAATCGGTGCAGTAATAAGAGAAGTTAGGGTTATTACTACCAAGAAAAATAATTCTGAAATGGCTTTTGTTAAGGCTGAGGACACAACAGGTATTGTTGACTTGGTGGTTTTCCCCAAGATATATCAAGAGGTAAGAAATTTCCTAAAAGATGGAAAAGTTGCTTTTATTTCAGGCAGAGTTGATAGAAGAGAAGAGGAGATTTCATTTTTAGTTGAAACAATGGAAGAATCTAAGGGGAATAAAGGCCATATCATTCATATACCAGCAGGAACTTCAAAAGAAAAGTTATTAAATCTTAAAAAGATGTTTGAAGAAAATAGAGGTGAAGATGAAGTAACTTTAGTTTTTGATGAAAATAATAAAAAAGTTACACCACAACAAAGAATTAAGTGGTCTAAGCCTTTTCAAGTCGAGATATCAAAAATATTTTAAATTTATAAACTATTAAACGTGTTGATTTTGATTTTAATAAATATATAATACGCACATGTCTCCTACACATTACCTTTTAACGATTAAACTTGGGCACAATTTTATAACTGAAATCTTTGTATCAGATGGAGAAAAATTAGAAGACGCCATAGAAGCAAATGGAGAATATTGTGAAGAAGGTGAAATAAGATCAACACAAGATCCTGAAATTGCTCAAAATTGGGTAGACAATTGCCCCGCTTGTTCAGTAGATAGAACAAGAGTTTAATTTAATACATCTTGAGGTTAAACTTCATTTGATATAAAATACTCCACATGGCATTAAGAATTAAACACAAAGAAGTAGAATTTGGAATTGGAGACAGAATTAAAGTATTCCAAAAAATTAAAGAAGGAGAAAAAACTCGTGTAGCTTTCTTTGATGGTATGGTTTTGGCAATTAAAGGTAACGAAGGTCGTAAGATGTTTACCGTTAGGAGAATTGGTGAAGCATCAATAGGCATTGAAAGAATTTTTCCAGTTGATCTTCCTACAATTGAAAAAATTGAAGTTATCAAAAAAGGAACTATGGGGGTTAAAAGAGCAAAACTTTATTACACCAGAGATAAATCTACCAAAGAGATAGATAAAATTTATTCAAGATCCAATAAAAGAGAGCTTTCTAGAAAACAAAGTATTAGTAAAAGTAAAGTAGTTAAGGTTAAAAAAACTTCAAAAGCTTCTAAACTTAAAAAATAATCCTGCTATACTGTAACCTATGAAGATACTAGGTATAGATCCTGGCACGGCTACAAGTGGATTTGGTTGTATTAACATCACAGATATTTCAGCTGTTACTGGTAGTGGTTTAGAAGTTATTGAATGGGGTTTGATTGAAACAGATAAAGAACTCCTAAAGGAAGAGAGGTTAGAAATTATTTTTGAAAAAACTCTAAAACTTATAGAAAAATTTAAGCCAGACGTGTTTGTGTTTGAAAAAGTGTTTTTTGCTACTAATGCAAAAACAGTAATTGCTGTAGGCCAAGCTCAAGGTGTAATGCTTCTTGCCGCCAGAAAATCTAATACATTTGTAGCTGAATATGCTCCAGGAACAATTAAAAAATTAATTACAGGATCGGGCAGAGCTAATAAAAAAGCGGTACAAATTGCTGTTAGAAAAATATTAGGTAATAAAGTTAAGAGCGAAAAGCATAAAAAGACACATTTTGACAATTGTGCTGATGCCTTAGCAATAGCCATGACACACGCAATGAAAATGGTTGAGTCAAAAGAATTGGTTTAAATTACATGTTTAAAGTTGGTACAGTTACAAAATATTACGAAAAAACTGGAATATCCATAGTTACATTAATATCTAGTTTGTCAGCTGATGATAATATTCGTGTGATGGATAGGTTAAAAGATTCATTGGAGCCTAAAATTGAGTATATCCAAATAGGTTTTAAAAAAGTAACATTTGCCAATAGTGGAGAAACAGTAGCAATTAAATTTGATGAAAAAATTAAAGAGGGGTCAGAGATCTTCAGGAGTTAATTGGGAACTTGACCCTGATATAGAAAAGAGAGTTGGTAAATTAATAAAAGATTTGGATCTAGAGTGGCTGTCGTATGGCAGAATATTTTTTTATAGATCAAACGGGAGTAAGGCAAGAGCTTATGCTAGAACATGGGGTCTTCCACGTCTTTGGCAAAGAACTTTAAATGTAGAGCCTGCCTACATAGTTGAAGTAATTTCAGAGTTTTTTGATAAATTAGACGAAAGAAAACAGGATGAAGTGCTTCTACATGAACTTAGCCATATTCCCAAGAATTTTTCAGGTGCTCTAACACCCCATACCAGACGTGGACACAACAACTTTAAAGAGAAACTTAAACAGATGATTACAAAACTTGATAATCTATAAATATTTATGAAAATAATTGTTTTACATGGTGATGATACGGAAAAATCATATGCTAGGCTTGCTAAATTTATTAAAGAGGCTAAAAAAAGAAATTGGGAAATAGTTAATGACAAATTAGAAGATACTGCTTCACTATTCGGTAACGAGAAACTAATAATAATTAGAGATTATAAAAGCTTAGGGAAAAGTGAATTTAATTTAATCAGTAAAATTGTAGGTTTTTTGGTAATTTTCCATAAAGGTGTTCTCCCTGCATCATTTTTGAAAAACTTGTCGAAAGACACAAAGATAGAGAAATATGATTTACCTGTTATTTTATGGAAATTTTTAGATACTTGGGATATAAAACTTTTTCATAAACTACTAGAGACTAATGCGGTTGAATATATCTTTGCAATGATTGCTTGGAAAATTAAAAAACAATACCAAACAAAACCATCTTCCAAGATAGGACAATTGATCTCAGATTTGGCTGAAATTGATGTCAAAGCAAAAACAGGAAAAGCTAATCTAAAGCTGGCACTTGACTTATTCATTCTAAAACGTTTAAGCTGATAGGCACACATTATGGATGTTGACATCTTAGTTAAGAAGATTATTGACGGATTTAGGATTTTAAAATTAGATCAAAAATACAAAGATTGTGCGGTTGATAATATTAGGCTGTGGTTAACAGATGGTCAGTTTGCTGATTATGTCCCTCAAATTCAATACATTATAGATAAATCTGACTGGGATTATCTCTTAGATTGTTTTTACCAAGTCATACCATTTGGTACAGGAGGTCGTAGGGGTGAGGTTGGAATAGGTCCGAATAGAATTAACAAGTGGACCATTCAGGCGTCAGCACAAGGTCATTCCCAATATTTAATTAATCATTATGGCGAAGACGCTAAAAAAAGAGGAATTGTTTTAACCTTCGGTGTAAGAGAATTCTTTACAAATAAGCACTTTAATGATCAGTTGCCAAATCCTGTTAAGAACTTAACTGGTAAAGATTTGGCCTTTGCGGCCGCAGAAGTTTACACAGCTAATGGTATTAAAGTTTTTATGTTTGATACCCCAAGGACGACACCCGAATTATCATTTACCATACGATTTAAAAAGGCTGTTGCCGGCGACATGTTTGACGCAAGTCATAACCCACCAGAGCACAACGGTAAAAAAGTATACGATGAATTTGGCGGTCAACTGATTCCTCCAGAAGATGAAAATCTCGTTACAGAGGTAACACAAAATGTTAAAGCAATAAAAACTATTTTAATAGAGGATGCTTTAAAAAATGGACTTTTAGAATACCTAGGTGAAAAAGAAGATAATGCATATTTTGATGAGATAAACAAATTATCACTTTCAAAGTCAAGATCTGCTGTTCTTGTATACACCCCACTACATGGTGTTGGTTCAACCTCGTGTTTTAAATTGCTGAAAAAAGTCGGATTTGATATTACAACTGATCCGAAAACGAGTAATCAAAGTGGCAAATTTGAGAATGTCACATTTAATATTCCAAATCCTGAAGTACGTGAATCTTTTGATACAACTTTAAAATTTGCAGAAAGTACAAATGCTGATCTTATCCTAAACAGTGATCCTGACGCAGACAGAATTGGTGTAATGGTAAAACATAATGGTAAATGGGAATATCTAAATGGAAACGAAATAGGATCAATTTTAGTGAGGTATTCAATTGAAAAATGGAAAATTAATAATAAAAACGGGGGTGTTGTGATTAAGACAACTGTAACAACTAATTTGGCAAGTGAAATTTGTAAAGTAAATAATATTGAAATCATAGGGGAGCTACCAGTTGGATTTAAATACATTGGTGAGGAGATGAACAAACTTGAAAAGCAAAACAGAATCAATGAATTTATTATAGGTCTTGAGGAAAGCCATGGATATATTGCAGGGAATTATCTAAGGGATAAAGATGCTGCAATTGGTGCATTGTGGTTAGCTGAACTAGCCTCTGAACTTAAGGATGATAATAAGACGTTGATTGATTATATGGACGAAACGTATTCAAAGTTTGGATATTTTAGAAACTATTTGACCGAAATAAGACTTCCTGGTGCTGAAGGTATGACACAAATTAGGAAGATACAAGACACATTAAGATCAGAAAATGTTAAAAATATTGGAGAATACAAAATAAGTTCGGTAGAAGATTTCTGGGATAAAAAGCCTTTTCTTTCAGAAACGGATAAGATTACTAAAGATCTATTAATTTTTCATTTTGAACCCTTTGATGAATTTACTTCGTTAAAAATTACATTAAGACCATCAGGAACAGAACCTAAGGCCAAAATGTATTTTGAATTGGGAACAAAGCCTGTTTCATTAGAAAATTTATCTAGTATTAAGGAAAAGACGGAACTACTCTTAAAAAAGATTGAAAAACTTTTTATGCTTCACTGTTTTAAAGTATTAGGAATTGATTTCCCTGAACGAGGATTTTTATTGTTTTGGCAATTACCATTAAAGGATAAATTACACTATTTTGATATTGAAAGCGAAATTGAAAGCTTGAAAGATCTTCAAGACATAAATGAAAAAGAACAAAAACTAAATTCATTATTAGAATTTCTAGGAAAAGACCCTATTGAAAAAATTGATAAAGCTTTTAAAGAAAAAAACGGAGAAGGAATTCGCGAGTACTTAAATTTATGAAGAAATACAAACAGTATTATGAATACGCTTCACAAATAAGCAGTATTGTAGGATCATTTTTAAAAAAAGATTTTGGAAAATCTTTTAAAATGACGCACAAAATTGATTCTCACTATGGCATTGAAAACGATATTACCGCCAACAAAATGTACGAAGATTATCTTCGAGAGAAAACTCCTGAAATTGCACTTTATACAGAAGAGGGAGAAAAAAACCTTAATTCGGATTTGGTCTGGGTAATTGACCCTATTGAAGGAACATCAAACTACAGAGCTGGAAATCCTTTTTGGGCAACAACAATATGTTTAATTTATAAAAACGAGCCTCAATTATCTATTGTAAATGCTCCAATCTTAAACCAAGTTTTTTTTGCTATTAAAGGAAGTGGTGCGTTTTTAAATGGGGAAAAAATTAAAATTTCAAATGTTGACAATTTAAAACTTGCCTTAGTTGATATTGGTCGTGGAACTAAGGTTGAGGATAAAGATTGGTATATTAATACATTAATTAAACTTAGAGATTTCATTAGGACAAATAGGACATTTGGGGCTTGTGGATTAGATATCAGCTATTGTGCAGCGGGGATAACAGATGTTTATATGAACTCTGGTAGTCAAATATATGATAATTTAGCAGGTTCTTTATTGGTATCTGAAGCAGGTGGGGTAGTCAAAAATTTTAGAGGTTTAGATTGGAGTCTTAAAGATAAAGATTTTCTAGCTTCTAACCAAAAATTGGCAGATGATATTATTAAATTACTATGATGAATAAAAGCGAAGATTATACAAAATCTAAAAAATGGGAACTTCTTAAAACAAACGAAGAATATAAAACAAAATTTTTTAACATTGAAAAAAGAAGCTATAAATTAGCGAATGGAAAAGTAGTTGACGATTATTATCACATAAATAGGCCAAATTATGTTCTGGTTGTTGCTGTTAATTCTAAAGGTGAAATCTTAATCGAAAGAAATTATCGTAGAGGCGTTGATGATTTTGTTACCGAAATACCTGCAGGATGGATTGATGAAAATGAATCTCCACTTGATGCAGGAATTCGCGAATTATCTGAAGAAACTGGATATAAAGGTGAGGCAAAAATACTAGGTGAAACCTATGCACAACCTGGATATATGAATCAAAAAGCTTACGTAATTTATGTTAAAGTCGATGAAAATCAAAAACCTCACATCCAACGGGAAGAAGATGAAGATATCGAAATAGAATTCGTCGATTTTAAAATATTCAATGAAATGATATCTAAAAATGAAATTAAGGATATGGGGACATTGTCAGCAATAGCAATGTATGACAGAATGAATATACAGTAATATGAATTTAGATAATAGAGAAGATATAAAAAAATTAGATATTTCTGATGTTTTGAGTTCAATTGAATCTCTTCCCATGCAATGTCTACATGCGTGGGAGGATGCTTCAAAGGTAGTAGTTCCAGAATCGTATAAGGATATTAACAAAATAGTTATGTGTGGAATGGGAGGTTCAGGACTGGGAGCGAGAGTAATTGAATCAGTTTATGGTACTGAACTAAAACAACCTCTTGTTCGTGTAAATGATTATCATTTACCTCGTTGGGTTGATGAAAAGACATTAGTAATTTGTTCCAGTTACTCAGGTGAAACAGAAGAAACAATTCAAAATCTTGAAGAAGCTATATCCAAAAACGCAAAGGTCATGTCTATTGGTTCAGGAAATTCTCTAATTAATAAGTCAGAAAAACTTGGCATACCTTTTTACAAAATAAATCCTTTGCATAATCCGTCAAACCAACCAAGAATGGCGATAGGATATTCTATTATTGGACAGCTTGTTATGGCATCTAAGGCGGGAGTAATTAAATTTACCGAAGAAGATTTAAGTTATCTGGTTGAAGTAATGAGACAAGGACAAGAAAAAATAAAAGTTGAAGTTGTATCAAAAAACGAAGCTAAAAAATTAGCAAACAGAATGAAAGATAAAATTATTTCATTTATATCTTCTAACCATATGGTCGGAGCGACGCATGTAGTTAATAATCAATTAAATGAAAATGCTAAAACATTTTCTACTGATTATATTATTCCAGAACTTAATCACCACTTACTTGAAGGTTTGTCTTACCCTGAATTAAATAAAACTGCTTTATTTTCTATTTTTGTAAATTCGAATTTATATTCTGAAAGAATAAAAAAAAGATATGCATTGACAACTGATGTTGTTAAAAAACATGACGTAGAAGTTTTTGAATTTAAAGCTAAATCTAAAAATTTTATTTCACAAGCTTTTGAATTTATTCAATTTGGTGTATATGTAAATTTCTATCTTTCAATGCTTTATAAGATAAATCCTGCTCCACTTCCATGGGTAGATTATTTTAAAGTTAAGCTGGGTCAACCTCTTGGTATTAAAAAACCTGATTTTTAATGGTATAGTTAATATATGACTTCACTGCCACTTGTAGTTGCGTTTAAAGATATAGATAAAAACGATCTTTCTTTGGTAGGTGGAAAATCAGCAAATTTAGGAGAAATGACTAAAGCAGGTTTTCCTGTTCCTGATGGCTTTGCAATTACTGTTCCAGCCTACGACTTATTTTTGAAAGAAAATGAAATCGCACCTAAAATTTACGAGATCTTAGGTTCTACTGATGTTAATGACCCAGCTCAGCTTGAAAATGCTTCGAAAAAAATTCAAAGAATAGTAAATAGTTCAAAGTTTCCCGAATCTGTATTTAAAGAAGTAAATAAGTTTTACAAAAAACTTTCAGGAAGGTTTTCCTCAGCCTTGGTTGCTGTGAGGTCCTCTGCAACCGCTGAAGATCGTCCAGGGACTAGTTTTGCTGGTCAACAGGCAACCCTTTTAAATATTAAGGGTGAAGCAAATCTTCAAGTTGCAATTAGGGAATGTTGGGCATCTCTTTTTACCCCACGCTCAATTTATTACAGAGTTCAAAATAAAATCAAACACGAAGTAGTTGGAATTTCTGTAATTGTGCAAAAAATGATTCAGTCTGAGGTTAGCGGAATCATGTTTTCAATTGATCCTGTTACAAACTTAAAAGATAGAATCGTAATTGATGCTGTTTGGGGATTAGGTGAGATGATTGTGCAAGGAAGCTATATTCCTGATCATTATGTTGTACAGAAAGATACTTTTGCCATTCTTTCTAAAGAAGCAAATACTCAAAAGAAGTTATTAACTAAAAGAAATGGAAAAACAGAAGAGATAGATGTTCCTAAAAAACTTTGGGACAAAATTAAAATTACTGATGAAGATATTATAGCTTTAGCTAAACTTGGGCAAAAACTTCAGGAACATTATTATTTTCCACAAGACGTTGAATGGGCTAAGGAAAAAGGAAAACTTTACATTGTCCAAACAAGGCCAGTAACAACAATCGAAAAGACAAATAAGGCAACGGGCAATATGGAAGAATTGAAAAGTGAAAACAGTGCACCAATTCTTAAAGGTATTCCGGCTTCTCCAGGAATAGGTACAGGAAAGGTAAGAATATTAAAGTCGCCTAAAGAAATAGACAAAATTGATAAAGGAGATATTTTAGTTGCCCCAATGACTTCACCTGACTATGTTCCTGCAATGAAAAAGGCTTCAGCTATCATAACTAACGAGGGTGGTATGACCTCACATGCTGCTATTGTCTCCCGTGAGATGGGTACACCTTGTGTGGTTGGTACTAAGGAAGCTACAAAAGTTTTAACCGATGGGCAAATTGTGACAGTAAACGGTAAAACAGGAGAAATTTTTGCGGGAGTAAACAAAGTAACTGATGGTGGGCTTGAAAAAATTGTTAAATCAAAAGAAAAGGAATTAAAAACAGCAACAAAAGTATATGTCAATCTTGCAGAACCAGACAGGGCTAAAGAGGTCTCTAAAATGAATGTAGACGGGGTCGGACTACTCCGTGCCGAGTTTATAATTGCAGATATTGGAATTCATCCTAAAGAGGCAATTAAACGAAAAACTCAAGGCTTATTTATAAATAAACTTGTTAAAGGATTAACTGTCTTTTGTGAATCGTTTTATCCAAGACAAATTGTCTATAGAGCAACTGATTTTAAAACAAACGAGTATAGAAGTTTAGAAGGAGGAAAAACATGGGAACCGGAGGAACCAAATCCTATGTTAGGTTTCCGAGGTGCTTTTAGATATATTTCAGATCCAGAGGTTTTTAATTTAGAATTAACTGCAATCAAAGAAGTCAGAAAAACATTTAATAATCTCCACATAATGATTCCATTTGTCAGGTCTCCTGATGAATTAAGAAGAGTTAGAAGATTGGTTAATGCTGCTGGATTATTTGATGATCCAAACTTTAAATTCTGGATGATGGTTGAGATTCCAGTTAATGTAATTCTTCTTGAAGAATTTATCAAAGTGGGAATAGATGGAGTTTCAATAGGAAGTAATGATTTAACGATGTTACTACAAGGGACCGACAGAGACAATTCAACTGTTGCAAGTTCGTTTAATGAGATGCAACCTGAAGTAATTTGGGCCTTGAAAAAAATTATTAAAACATGCAATAAATATAATATAACCTCATCGATATGTGGTCAGGCAGCAAGTACATATGATGAATTGGTTGAAATTTTAGTTAAAAGTGGAGTTACCAGTATATCTGTTAATCCGGATGCTGTAGGTAGAGTTAGAAAAATGATATATGAGACTGAAAAAAATATATGAACGCAATTAAAAAGATTTGGTCCAGAGAAATATTAGATAGCCGTGGCATTCCCACAGTTGAATGCTATTGTCTTTTGACAGACGGGAGATTTGCAACTACGTCTGTTCCTGCTGGAACATCAATGGGAAGTCATGAAGCATTAGAACTTCGGGACAAAGATGAAAAAAGGTATCATGGAGAAGGTGTTTTAAAAGCTTGTGAGAACATTAATACTATTTTAGGTCCAGCTCTAGAAGGAATTGATGCAATTAAGCAAGTTGAAATAGATCAAAAATTGATAAATTTAGACGGAACTGAAAATAAAACGAAATATGGGGGGAATGCAATTTTAGCTATTTCTCAAGTCGTTTGTAAAGCTGCTGCAACACTTCAAAACAAAGCTCTTTATGCTTGGATTAACGAGTTGGCAGTTGAAAGAGGTATGCAAAAGGGAATAAGACTTCCTACCCCCCTTCTTAATATGATCAACGGTGGTCTTCACGGTGCAGGAAACCTCGACTTTCAAGAATTTTGGATGATTCCCGCAACTAACAAAAAATTCTCAGAAGGTCTTCAAATGGGTGTTGAGATTTACCAGTCTATTGGAGATAACCTAGCGAGAAGAGGTGCAATACACTCTGTTGGACACGAGGGTGGTTATGCTCCTAATCTGTTTACTAATGCTGATGCATTCGAGGTTTTTGTAGAGTCTGTCAAAGCGACTGATTATTCATTAGGAAGAGATGTATTTTTGGGACTAGACATTGCCGCCAATAGTTTTTACAAAAATGGAGATTATACAATCAGAGACAGATCCAGTGCGCTATCTGATGATCAGCTTCTTGAATACTACAAAGAACTTATAAATACATATAAATTAGCAATTTTAGAGGATGCATTTCAAGAAGATGCTTGGGATTCATGGAAAAAACTATATCAAGAACTTGCTGGATCTGCTTTAGTAGTTGGGGACGATTTATTAGTAACTAACCCCAAACGTCTTCAAAAGGCAATTGCTGAAAAAGCTTGTAATGGTGCAGTTATAAAACCTAATCAAATAGGCACAATTACTGAAACTTTACAGGTTGTCAAAATGGCCAGAGACGCAAATTGGAAAATTGTTACATCACATAGGTCAGGTGAAACAAATGATACTTTTATTGCAGACTTTGCAGTAGGAATAGCTTCTGAATATGCAAAATTTGGTGCTCCTGCAAGGGGAGAAAGAGTGGCCAAATATAATAGATTAACAGCAATTGAATTAGAATTAGGTTAATTTTTAAATGAATCCCAAATTTGTAATACTCTCAGTCTTGGATGGTTGGGGACTTTCCTCTCCGTCAGCAGGAAACGCTATTTCACAGGCCAATACAATTAATATGAACAGGTATCAGGCAGGATACCCTCATACTCAATTGCAGGCATCGGGGGAATCTGTGGGACTTCCAAGGGGTGAGGCAGGAAACACTGAAACAGGACATCTTAACCTTGGTGCCGGAAGAATTATCTATCAGGATTTAATGAGAATTAATATGTCAATTGCGGATGGCACATTTTTTACAAACCATACGTTATTGGAAGCTTTAGATCATGCCAATAAAAACAATTCAAACCTTCACATAATGGGTTTAATTGGAGCTGGTGGAGTTCATTCTAATCTAGAACATCTTTTTGCTCTTTTAGTTTTTTGTAGTAGAAATAAATTTTCAAGAGTTTTCTTACATCTTTTTACTGATGGTAGGGACTCTCCGCCGACTGCTGCTAAACTTTACATAGAAAAAATTAGAGAAGTTTGTAACAGAGAAAAAGTTGGAACAATTGCCTCAATCATGGGCAGATATTGGGCAATGGATAGAGATTTTAGATGGGATAGAACAGAAAAAGCCTATAAAGCTTTAACAGAAGGTGTTGGTAACCTAGTTAAAACTCCAGAAGAGACAATTGAAGCCTCATATAATAACGGAAAGACAGATGAATTCATTGACCCTGCTTTAATTAGTGATCAGTCTGGTAAACCAGTCTCGCTTATCAAATCTAACGATTCAGTTATCTTTTTTAACTTTAGAGTTGATAGACCAAGACAATTAACAAGAGCCTTTGTTATTGAAGATTTCAGTAAGGCCCAAAGTACTATTTCGTTTGATCCATACCTTGTTAAATATAAGAAAAAGCATTTAAGTTTACCGGAAGTTAAACTTGAAATGCCATTTAATAGACCAGCTAAACTTTCTAATTTATTCTTTGCAACCATGACTGAATATGAAAAAAATTTACTTGATGATGGTGTTAAAGTAGTCATTCAGCCTGAAAATGTAGTTATGCCAATTGGAAGAGTTATTTCAGAAAATGGATATAAGCAGCTAAGAGCATCAGAAAGCGAAAAGGAAAGGTTTGTGACCTTTTACTTTGACGGTCAACAAGAAGCACCGTTTGATTTGGAAGATCGAATAATTGTACCTTCTCCCAAAGTAGCAACATACGATTTGAAACCTGAAATGAGTTCAATTGAATTAACTGACACAGTATTAAATAGATTGAAAACAGTTCCAGATTATAAATTTGTTCTAATTAACTATGCTGCTCCTGATATGGTAGGTCACACAGGAAATATTGGTTCAGCTGTTAAAGCTTGTGAGGTAGTAGATGAATGTGTTGCTAGACTTGCTAACTTTGTACTTGCATATGATGGAGCACTTATCATCACTGCAGACCATGGAAATTGTGAAGAAATGATTGATGCCCAGTCTGGACAGATTGAAACAGAACATAGTAGTAATCCAGTTCCATTAATTATCATTTCAAAGGATTTAGTTGGAAAAGGTGAAGTTTTACCTGCTGGAATATTAGCTGATATTGCTCCTACTATTCTATCTCTACTTGGTCTTTCTGTACCTAATGAGATGACTGGAAGAAATTTACTTGGGGAATTATCTTAAAATCTTTGATATTTCCTGATTAATCCCACAACTCTACCCTGAATAGTTACTTCCTTGGCAAAAATTGGTGACATTTTAGCATTTGCTGGTTCTAGTCTTATTCTAGTTGTTTCTCTAAAGTATCTTTTTAAAGTAGCCATACCGTTTTTCAAGAGTGCAACAACGATTTCTCCATTATTAGCACTTTCTACTTGTTCGCAAATTACATAATCACCATCATCAATATGATCTTCAATCATTGATTGGCCTCTAACCTGAAGTACATATACTCTTTTAGTTTTACTGGCAAAATTTGGAGGAATTGACATATGTGCATTAGGATCAGTCATTGGCTCAATTGGCTGTCCTGCTGCAATATACCCTAGGATTGGAACTGTAACACCTTCATTATTCATACCAACCGGAACAGTTAACTCCATTTTTCTTAAGCGCCCTGATGTTCTTTTTAGAAGTCCTTTTTCAACTAAGCTTTGCATGTGTTCATGAACTGTAGCTAATGAATTTACACCTATGGCATTTGCTATTTGGCGAAGAGTTGGAGCTAAACCTGTGTTTTCAATTGATTGTCTGATAAAGTCCAAAATTTGAGCTTGTCTCTTGTAAACTATTGGAGCTGTTCTTGATATTGCCATAACAACAATATACAAACATAAGACGAATGTGTCAACTAGAATTTAATATATCAATTACAAACAAAAACCGAACTATGATAAAATTCATATTGTTTTGAATAAAAACTATCACCATATGCCAAAATTTAAACTTAAAACAACCTATAAAACAATTCCTGAACAGCAAAAAGCAATAGATAGTTTGGTTAAAAATATTAAAAACTTAGTAAAATATCAGACTTTATTGGGAGTCACGGGCAGTGGGAAAACTTTTTCCGTAGCAAACGTAATAGAAAAATTACAAAAACCTACTTTAATTATTTCACACAATAAGACTTTGGCTGCTCAACTATATCAGGAGATGAGGGATTTATTTCCAGAAAATGCTGTAAGCTATTTTGTCTCATACTATGACTATTATCAACCTGAAAGTTATATCCCTTCAACTGATACATATATTGAAAAGGACTCTGCAATTAACGAACTTATTGATAAATTAAGATTGGCTGCAACTACCAACCTTTTGACCAGAAAAGATGTAATAGTTGTCGCGTCAGTCTCAGCAATTTATAACATTGGCTCTCCCAATGAATATGGAAAATTTGCTTTTGAATTTTCATCCGGAGTAAAAATTACAAGAGAACAAATAATAGATAGGCTTCTCGATTTACAATATGAAAGATCGGAATTTGGATTTCACAGGGGTACCTTTAGGGTAAGGGGGGAAACAATTGATGTCTATCCTGCATATACCGATGAAGCCGTAAGAATAGAATTGAAAGACAATTTTATTAAAAAGATAGAATTAATTAATTCCGTGTCAGGAGAAGTAATTAAAGAAATTGCTTCTTCCTTTGTTCTTTACCCGGCAAAACATTTTATAACTGATCCAAAAACTCATGAATCTGCATTTGATCAAATTAAAGATGATTTAGACAAAAGAGTGTCAGAATTAAAAAAACAAGGGAAACTTCTTGAAGCTCAAAGAATAAGTCAACGTGTTACCTATGATTTAGAAATGATTAAGGAAATTGGATATGTAAAAGGAATTGAAAATTATTCACGATACTTTGACGGAAGAAAAGAAGGGGATGCCCCATATTCTCTTTTAGACTATTTCAAAAAGGTAAATGGTAACGATTGGTTAGTTGTAGTTGACGAAAGTCATATTACATTTCCTCAAGTCAGAGGCATGTTTGCGGGAGATTTCTCAAGAAAAACAACCCTAATTGATTATGGTTTTAGACTTCCTTCAGCCTTGGACAATAGACCCTTAAAGTTTGAGGAGTTTATGAGAAGAATACCTAATTTTATATCCCTATCTGCAACACCTGATGAATGGGAGCTATCACTTTCTGAAGGTCACATTGTAGAACAACTTCTAAGGCCTACAGGAATTCCAGACCCTGAGGTAGTAGTTAAACCCACAACACACCAAGTTGCGGATTGTATAGAGGAAATTAAAAAAGAAACAAAGGAAGGAAGAAGAGTACTAGTTACCACTTTAACAAAAAAAACCGCAGAAGATTTGTCAACTTACCTTAATGAGCAGGGATTAAAAGTAGCTTATTTACATTCAGACGTTGATACATTGGATAGAACTGATATTTTAGATAGCTTAAGAAAAGGAAAATATGATGTCTTGGTCGGTATTAACCTTCTAAGGGAAGGTCTTGATCTTCCAGAAGTTGGCCTAGTTGCAATTCTTGATGCAGACAAAGAAGGTTTTTTAAGAAGCCAAACCGCACTTATTCAGACAATGGGAAGAGCCGCAAGGCATGTCAAAGGAAGAGTAGTTATGTATGCAGATAGAATCACAGGTTCAATGGAAAGAGCTTTAGGTGAGGTCAAAAGACGTAGAGAATACCAAATTGAAATGAATAAAAAATATGGAATAACTCCAAAATCAATTACCAAACCTTTAAGAGAAAAGTTAATAGAAAGAGATAAAGATTCCAAAACTGAAGTGGCATTAGGATTTGGTGCAACAACCTTTGCACATCTTCCAGACATTGATACTAACAGTTTAACCCCAATGGATAAAAAGAGACTAATCAAAAATCTTAAAAAGGAGATGGTACTTGCAGCACATGATTTAAATTTTGAACTTGCTGCTGAAATTAGAGATAAGATCAAAAATCTTGACAGATAAGATACAATTGTAAAAATGGAAAGACAATCGGTCGTTAACGAAGTCAGACGCGGAATATCTTATAAATTTATATTGGATCCAGAAAAACAGACAATACATGTTTGTACGAAAGTAATTCTAAAGGACCATGAGACGCATGAGTTTTTTGCAACTCGACTAGGTATAAATTTAAATGGTGCCAGGGGAGGATATTTAAAAAACACTGGTCAAGACATAATTTTTGAATCTGGGTCGAGTACTATTCCCCCAGCTACAGCAGAGGACGTTAATAATTTCAATGGAGACTTTCAGCTTTTCAGCTAAGAAATAGAATAAAAAGAAGTGCTAAAATAATCCTGTACCAACCAAATCTTATAAAGTTGTGTGTTTGAACGAATTTGATTAACCATTTAACAACTACATAAGCGGTAGCAAAGCTTGCTAGAAAACCAAGAAACAATGTTACCAAGTTACTATTTGTCCAAATAGATATATCAGTTTTAATTAGATCAAGTACTGTTGCCCCAAGCATTGTAGGTATTGCCAGAAAGAATGAAAATTCAGTAGCTTTCTTTCTACTCATTCCAACAACCATGCCTCCAAATATGGTTGCAAAAGCACGTGAGACACCGGGAATCATGGAAACAACTTGAAAAAGACCTATTAATAGATAATGCTTTAAATTTAATTCTTTTTCTTTATCTTTATGATATTTCTCAAATAGTATCATCACAATTCCGCCTATAAACAAACTTAATACAACAACTAAAGAATTGCCAATAAGATATGTTTTTATTAGTTTATAAAATAAGGCTCCAAAGATAGCAGATGGTAAAAAAGCAATAATTATTTGCTTCCAGATATCTCTGCTTTTTATTAATTTATTAAAATAGATAGCAACAACAGATAAAATTGCCCCTAGTTGAATAATAATATCAAAAGATTTAATAAATTCAGTCTGAGTAATTTTTAATAAGTCTGAGACTAATATCAAATGTCCTGTTGAGCTTATGGGTAAAAATTCTGTTATACCTTCAACTACAGAAAGAATAAGTGTTTGGACAAGGTTCATGATGTATAATTGTAACATCCTTTGCTAACGCAGAGGAAGTTTTTGTTGACTTATGACATATGACTAATGACTATATTAAAGTACGCGGAGCAAGACAGCATAATTTAAAAAATGTTGACCTTGATATTCCTAAAAATAAACTAGTTGTCTTAACAGGCGTATCAGGATCTGGAAAAAGTTCTTTTGCGTTTGACACATTGTATGCCGAGGGTCAAAGAAGATATGTAGAAAGCCTTTCAACATATGCACGTCAGTTTTTAGGTATCATGGAAAAGCCTGATGTAGATTCAATAACAGGCCTTTCTCCAGCAATTTCAATTGACCAAAAGACAACATCAAGAAACCCCCGTTCAACGGTTGGAACAGTTACTGAAATATATGATTATTTAAGGCTTCTTTTTGCAAGAGTAGGTCATCCACATTGTCCTGTTTGTGGTGATGAAATAGCCATGCAAACCCTAGAGCAAATTGTAAACAAAATTATGATGATGAGTGGTAGATTTTATCTCTTAGCTCCCGTTGTTAAAGATCGAAAAGGAGAATTTAGTACTCTTTTTGAAAATTTAAAGTCTAAAGGTTATTCAAAAATAAGAATTGATGGAGTTTACAAAGATTTAAGTGAAGATTTTTCCCTAATTAAAACAAATAAACACACAATTGATGTTGTTATAGATAAATTATCAATTGAAGCTAATAAATTAAATAAAGATGAAAAGATAAAGTCAAGTATTAAATCAAGACTTTTTGATTCAGTAAGCCAAGCTTTAAAACTAGCTGATGGATATTTAATTGTTTCTGAAATTAAAGATAATAGTTTTGTAATTCCAGATTATCCAAAAGACTTTATAGACCATCTTTTTTCAGAGAAGTTTTCTTGTCCAAAAGATAATATTTCTCTTCCTGAGATTGAGCCTAGGAGTTTTTCTTTTAATTCTCCACATGGTGCATGTCCAACTTGTACAGGGCTAGGGAAACTTCTTAAGGTTGAACCTAATTTGGTTTTTTCCTTAGAACTTTCAATTATGGAGGGTGGAATTTTGCCTTTTTCGTCTATGTTTGATCATGAGACATGGTATGCAAAAACAGTGACTAAGATGTGTGAAGAAAATAATATAAATCCTCATATTCCGATCAAAGAATTAACTAAAGATCAGATAGACATTTTACTAAATGGCACAGGAAATAAAGACTATCAGGTAGAGGGAACAAATAGGTGGGGAAGACCTACTAAAATTTGGCAAAAATATGAGGGAATTATTGGAAATATTGAAAGAAGGTATTCAGAAACTGATTCAGACTACATAAAAAGTGAATTTGAGAAATATATGAGAGAAAGAATTTGTGAAGATTGTAAAGGAGACAGACTCAAAAAAGAATCTTTAGGTATAACCATAAACAAAGAATCAATCTCTGATGTAACAAAAAGATCGGTAAGTCAAATGTCAATTTGGCTTAAAAGTTTAGATAATTTGCTAAATAAAAGAGAGTTAGAAATTGGGAAGTTAATTATTAAAGAAATTGAAGGAAGGCTTAAGTTTTTAATTTCCGTTGGCCTTGAATATCTAACCCTTGATAGGGTAGCAGGAACTCTTTCAGGCGGTGAGGCACAAAGAATTAGACTTGCAAGTCAAATAGGTTCTGGTTTAACTGGTGTTTTGTATGTTTTAGATGAACCAACAATAGGACTGCATCAAAAAGACAATCAGAAACTAATCGATACCCTAAAAGCCTTAAGAGACTTGGGTAATAGTGTAATTGTTGTAGAGCATGATCAGGAAATGATGAAACAAGCAGACTTTTTAGCTGATTTTGGTCCAAAAGCAGGTAAAGAAGGTGGAGAATTAATTGCATCTGGTACTCCTAAGGAAGTAATGAAAAGTCCTAGATCAATAACTGGCCAATTCTTATCTGGTAAAAGAAAGATACATCAACTTCTCACAAAACCGTTAAGTCAGTTAAGTTTAAATAATAATTTTTTATCAATTCATGGTGCCTCTCAATATAATCTCAAAAAAATTAATGTTGAATTTCCCCTAGGAAAGTTTATATGTATTACTGGAGTTTCAGGGTCAGGTAAATCTACTCTTTTAGTTGAGACACTATATCCTGCACTTCAACAACATTTTAACCCATTTTTTAGAGGAGATGTAGGTATCCATTCAAGAATTGAAGGAATAGATAATATTGATAAAGCGATACTAATAGACCAATCTCCAATCGGGAGAACTCCAAGAAGTAATCCTGCAACATATACTGGTCTTTTTGATCCAATCAGAGATGTTTTTGCACTAACTAGAGAGGCAAAGACTTTAGGTTACAAAAAGGGGCAATTTTCTTTCAACTTAAAAGGTGGAAGGTGTGAAGCTTGTGAAGGACAAGGACAAACAAAAATTGAAATGCAGTTTATGCCTGATATTTGGATAAACTGTGAAGTGTGTAGTGGAAGAAGGTATAATTCCCAAACCTTAGAGATTAACTATAGAGGGAAAAATATTTCTGATTGTCTAGACTTAACAATAACAGATGCCTTAGAATTTTTTAAGTCACACCCTAAAATATACGAGAAATTAGAGACACTACATGATGTTGGTCTTGGGTATATGCAGCTAGGACAACCAGCAACAACACTTTCAGGTGGAGAAGCACAAAGAGTAAAACTTGCAACAGAACTTTCCAAAAAACAAACAGGTAAAACTTTTTATATTTTAGATGAACCCACTACAGGACTTCATTTTGCTGATGTAGAAAAACTTCTTAAGGTTTTACGACTTCTTGTCTCAAAAGGAAATACCGTTTGTGTTATTGAGCATAATTTAGATGTAATTAAAAATAGTGACTGGATAATTGATTTAGGTCCAGGAGGTGGAGATAATGGTGGAGAAATTATTGCAATAGGTACACCAAAAGACATTAAGAACAACAAATTATCAATAACAGGTAGGTATTTATAAACTTTTTATAGGTAATTCTTTGCTACAATAGATTAAATGAAAAAAATTATAACATTACTATTTTTCTTATATTTTTATTTTTTTAATACATTCACATCAGTAAAAGCCGAGGGAGAATTTACAACTGATTACGATGTAACTTATGAGGTGAAAGAAACTGGAGCTACTGAGGTAATTAATAAAATTTCATTAACTAATGTTTTCAGCAATTTATATGCAACTTCCTATTCTATAGTACTTGATTCAATGGATCCTAAAAACATCAAGGCTTTTGATATAAACGGTCCATTAGAATTAAGTAGTAGAGTAGATGGCTCAATAACTACTTTAGAAGTTAAATTTAAAGATCAGTTAGTAGGTAAAAATAAATCTAGGACATTTTGGATTAGCTTTGAAGAAAGCTCATTTGCAGTAAGAACAGGTGAAGTCTGGGAAATCTCTATACCTAGAATTTCTGAAAATGCAAAATTTAATTCATATAATGTAACTATTCTTATTCCAGAGAAGCTGGGTCAAGAAGCGTATGTTTCACCTAATCCTAGAAACAAAATAAGTCAAAATGGTTACTTAAAATATAGTTTTAACAGAGAAGACGTTGAAAAAACAGGAATTGTTGCTGGTTTTGGAGAATTTCAAGTTTTTTCTTTTAGTCTAAATTATCATTTGGAAAATCCACTTTCTAA
>Ga0208245_1000372_pt1 | contig 40012 bp, 52 predicted proteins | sample RifOxyC1_FD_184035 | JGI IMG/M metagenome (GOLD analysis project Ga0208245, IMG submission 184035) | Soil microbial communities from Rifle, Colorado - Rifle Oxygen_injection C1 (SPAdes) | ecosystem: Environmental > Terrestrial > Deep subsurface > Rock core/Sediment | place: Rifle, Colorado... | reverse complement strand
ATCAATGACCTCCTTGAGACGGTCATTCAGCAACCCAAGCTCGATGAAAATAGCCAGCTTCGGGTCGCGGTCGAGGGTTTTGAGCTTATCGAGGAGTTGCGTGTTTGGGTTGGGCATGGTTATTGACGTAAATTAAGAATGCGTTGCACTTCGGGGGAGAGGGGTGTAGTATTGGGAGATGATAATCCTGATACTTGTCCTGCTAGTGGGGTGGATGGCTTGGCATTCATAAAATCTTGCAATGTGGGTTTTGCAACTCCAATATCAGCACTGACTGTGCCTATTTTTTCTTTGTTTTTGGAAAGCATCTCTGCTACTTTTGATTGTACTGTTTTGCTACCAAGACCTTTTTTTGTAATGAGCATTGCAATGGCAGCGGGGTCGCCACCTGATACAAGGATTGCGTCCGTTAGTCCAAGCGCATTGTTTCCTCCAATTCCCGCAGATTCTTTTCCGAGATCATCAAGGAGCTGACGTGCGAGTCGTGTTTCTTTATTTATTTCTCCTAAATTCTTAAGTCCAAGCTGTTCAGCTTTCGTAAATTGCCATTTTCTAAGTGCACTATCAAGATTTGTTGCCCTTGCAATTACGTCAGGATTCGTTCCAAGTGTCTTTTGGTACCCAAGTTTCACATTACGCTCAAAAAGACGCTTCACCTGGTTTACCTCACTCATATTCAATCCTCCTTTGTTATATTTTGAAAGAAGACCTTGCACCTCCTTAAAGTCTGGCGATAACACGCCGGGCGATGAGACATTCTTCTCTCTCTCCATGAGTTGAGTAAGGGCAGTCTTAATTGGGGTCGCTTGATACTTTCCAGGAAGCTTTGCTATCTCAGAATCCGCAAGATTTCGATGCGTGATAAATCTGTCACTTAATTTTGTTAGGATATCTTCCGTGTTCCCATAAATTCCACGCTTGTCTAAGTATGAACCAACGCTCTCTCCTGCGGTTTTTTCAAAAGCAATTTGGCGACCTTTTGGAATGCGCGCGACGCGTTGCATTATACCTTCTGACGATGGTGCAACTTTTGTTATTCCTTTACCAAAAACTCCACCTACAGTTTCCGCTCCACTCTTAATATCTCCACCAACAGTTCCCATTACTTGCTTTGTTGTATCAACAGGATGGATATCCGCAATATTTGTACTTGGTACGAGTCCGAGCGCAAGAAAAGAAGCGAGGTTGGCACTATCACCGATCAGTGCCGCCTTTTCTGGGTTCTCTTTTGTCCATTCATCTATTTTTACCTTAAGAGCTTGTGCCGTATCAGTTTGTGTAATTGCAGAAACAACAGGTTTTGCTACTGGGGCAATAGCTGTAGATATAGGTGCAGCAAGTGCACCAACAACACCACCAGAAATAGCCCCAACATCATGAGCAACATTGAGCGCAAGATTTTTTATACTACGCTTGCCAGCATACTTATCCGCATTTTGTGAAATCTTTTCACCAGCAGAGGTTATTGAACCAATGACATTCGTCACTACATCAGTACCAAATTGCTTGATGGGATTCTTGTCAAGCGTCATTCCATTATCGGGCTGAATTGGTGTCTGAGCTGTTGTACCACCAAGTTTCGCTTTCAGTTTTTCAAATTCTTGTTGTGACAGTGCCATATTATTTGTACCAAGCTGGTAATAGTCCTTCTTTATCTAGTTCTGCTTTCTGCGTTGGACTTAATTGTTCAAGCTGTTTTTTTACGTCAGAATAGCCAATCACTGAAAGTTGATTCGTGTTCAATGTACTATCCAAATTTGTCTGCATCGAATTTGAGAGTGAGTTAAGCTTTTTTCCACCATCAGAACCAAGGAAAAACAATTGGTTAAAATTAGATGGGAGCAACTTTGAATACCTTTCGTATTCCTGCTCCGTAACCGCCGCACCAGAACGGGCAACAAGAAGTTTGCTCAAAAATTCTGCTCGAAAAGTATTGTAATCCTGTCTGTCCTGCGAAGTGAACAATGAGCCAAGGGTGCCACCGACTAACCCTGTATTTATTTTACTAAACCTATCTTTAAGTGCGGGCATTGTTTTAGTTACAATCTCATTCATTGCCGTTATTCCTGCTTCTTGTGCCGCACTTAACGATGATGGTTTGACCCCTGTATTATTATCAATCAGTGCACCATCTGGCTTTGGTAAATTACGTGCGAGTTCCGTCACTTGCGATACAGATAATCCTGAAAGTTTAAGTTCCGATGGATTGGGCAACGTACCAGTTGAAGCATATCTTTGTGCATAAGCAAGCGCATTCTCATTCACTGAAACTTCTTGTCCACCAAGGACAATATTCGTGCTTCCTGCTGGAGCGTCAGATACTACAGCCTTCGCTCCTCCCGCCCTCGAGATGATCTCCCCTGTCTGCGTGTCTATAAGCACAGTACTTCCATTGTCGAGTTTCACCACCTGTGTTTCACGTTTTGCTTTGGCGGGTGCTATAAGCCCACTCTGTGCGAGTATCTGCAGTGCCTCCTCTTTTGTCTTTGCCGAATTTATCGCACTCAATGTGAGACTATCTGCACCAAGTTGTACAGCCTTGATTCCCATGTCGTAGATTGCAGTTTTATTCTCCTCATCTGCTTTCACTTGCGCATCTGCCGCGTCCAATCGTGCCGTGGTAATAGCCGCGCGACGCTTCTCCTCAGTTGTGCGTGCGGGGTCGCTCATATACATTTCAAGATTTGCGCGAGCGTCGGCAAGCTGTGCGCGTTTCGGGTCGAACTCTGCTTTGACCGCGGCATCGACTTGCTGAATGGCAAGGGAAAGATTCCCGTTGGCAGCGGAAAGGAGTGATGAGACACCGAGTTGCTTGATGGCGTTTTGGCGTAACTGTGCCGTCTGAATAGGTGCGACACCACCTTTGGTTACGTTGGCACCTCCCGTAGTGATGTCTTGCTGTACCTGTAGTGGGATTGTTTTGTATTCGTTCGCCAGTTGGTCGAATTGCGCGGTGAGGTCTTGCACCTGCTGTTTCTTCGCTAAGTATATTGGGTCTGCTTCAAGCTGCGAACGACGAGCGACCTCCTGCGTATTGACGTCACCAAGTGAGGCAATAAGACGACGGGTGTCGCTGATTTCTGCATCTCCGGGGAGTGGTGCGTACTCCTGATTGATGATGTCTTCGCGGGAGGACGTTGGTTGTGTAACAGGTGGCGTCACGGTAGGCGTCACAACAGGCGCAGTTGGTGCGACAACAGGATTAACCACCGTGGGTGTCACAGGCTTGAACGGTTGCACGGGTGCAAGTGCGGCGGGGGTGATGGTATCGTATGACGAGCCCTTGAATGCAGTTGTGCCCTGTGCTGCGGTCTGCGCGAGCATATCCTGCGTTTGCTTGATGAGTGCATTTGTATCGTAAGGAAGAGATGGCATATATTTCTTTAATTATAACATTATTTTACGGTGCAGTAAATCCGAAGGTATAAAGCACGGCGCGAATATCATCAATACGTGCACGCGCATAGGAATCAATAGTCGCCCCACCTGCGGGAGTCGGAATTGCTGCCTGTTGTACTGCTGGTGTTGCACCAAAGAAACCGAGCTTTTGTGTTGCAGTAGTACCAATACGTGTTCCATGAGCTTGTCCAAGCAAAATATCATTTCCATCAAGTATCTGCATTGGGTACGGGAACACAAGCTTCTTGCTTTTTACCATAAAGGCGAGTTCCTCACGGATTATCTCACGTATTTTTTGTTCATCCATATATGTTATCCATTCCCTTGATCGGGTTTAGTAGTAAAGAATGCTTGAAAGCCTGTTATTGTTGCACCACCCGTACTCTCAATCCTGAATCTTACTTGTCGCGCACCGTCTAAACCATTGAGTGCATTCACTGCTTCGAGTGAGGTGAGCTTGAGTTTTGTTTGTCCGTCGGTGTCAAATGTCTTGAGTGTGGTAAATGTTGTCTCCGTGTTCTTACGTGCTTTGAGTACTATCGAAGCTCCACTTGGTAGTGATTCGCAAGTAATATAACTCTCAATGAATTGAATATTCTCTCCAAGATTCTCTGCGCGGATATCATTCGTCTCAAAGGCAGATACTGTTGCGTACGACGTTGTGGTATTCCATGCACCGTCAGCCCCCGCACCTATCCAAAACCCCTCACCGTTGCGAATGAGTCCTTTCATAAGCACTGTTCCAGTATCTATTGCAACGTTCTGCGCAATAGTAAGTCTCCCCTTGTAATCGAGGCAAAATACCACGTTTCGCGCGGTAGATTCGCCGTCAAATTGTATTCGTGCAGTAAAGTAAAGTCGCTCATTGTCCGTGTATTTTCCACCGATCAAACCACTTGTTGCGCCAATGGTTACGACAGGGAACTCATACAATGTCGTGGGAATATTCCCGTTCATGTACTTGATTATCAACATCGGTTTTTCAGCAAAAGAAGTGTTGCTGATATTTTGACGATGTTGCACGAAGAATGTTGTTCCGAGCAGTGTTGCATTATGTACAACAATGTCTCTTCCAAGACTCACCGACTCTGTAAGGTCAACAACGCTGGTGTCTCTGTCCCACAAGAGCGACGATGATTCTCCAGTAAGATAGTCAAAGCCAACGATGTTGATGAAATTACCTTGCTCATCGAGTGAGGTAATACGAAAGTTTGCATTGGGCAGTGTGAGCGCAACTGAGCCCGTAGCACCCGTTGAATCAACTTTGTGAAGCACATTATCTGAACCAAAGTACATGATACCGTCTTTTGAGTGCGTAATGGGGTCACAGAAATATGAGTACGTTGCGCCGAGGGAGTAAAATGACATACTCAATGTACTTGGTGGCGAGAAGCGGTATAGTGTATTTCCGTTTACGATTCCGAAGAGATACGATGCGTGTGCTTGAAGCACTGCGTCGGGTACAAGTGTACCGCCAAAAGACTGCTTGCTCTGCCACTCAAACGCGGTTGTATCCCATTTATATATCGCCCCCGTCGTTGGTGTTGCATGGTCGGTACCCACTGCATAGAGTACGTCATTCAATATATCGAAATTGATAAGCGCGAGTTGTCCGATCGTTACGCCACCACCTTGGTTGTGGGGAGAAGAAATCAATGTACGGAAAGGGCGCAACACCTCCGTGATCGTGTCGAAGTGCTCAATACGCGTCGCAGAGTCTTTTGTATAGACCTTCGGTGTGATTCCTTTATCGAACTTGAGTGCGGAGTAGATGGTTTGCATGGGGGGGTTAGATTGTGTGTTTAATTCGGAAGATTTTGCCTGTGGTGCCAGCGTTTCCTGCTACTCCAGCACCAGCACCAGATCCTGATCCTGCACTACCAGCTGTGCCACCTGCAACAGAATATGTTCCAGTATTAGAGTAAGTATAATATGTTAAAATTATAACTCCTCCAGCACCTCCACTACCTCCACCACCACCAGCACCAGCAGAGCCTGTTCCATTAGCACCATTTCCTCCATTGCCACCAAGTGAGCGTATTGTTCCTGTATTTACAAAATCGTATGCAAATAGAGTAACATTTCCTCCTCCACCTCCACCACCACCCCCAGTCCCTCCACCCGCCTCATTTGCACCACTACCACCACCACCACCACCACCCGAACCACTGTTTATTCCGAAGGTTGTTCCATTAGTCGAACCAATGGGATATGCCTTAGAATTTGGGGTTGTTGTCCCCCATACCTCAGTTGTTCCTCCTGATGTTCCAGAAACCGTACCAGACGTTGATGTGGACATCGTAGTAATTGCGGGGAATGTGATGCTTAAATTTTCCGCAGTAAGAGTGCCAGCTACACCACCAACACCACCCGAGTATCCACCACTAACGCCACCAGCGCCACCAGCAATCCCAACCACACCAACGGCAGTTTTATTTCCTCCCGCTCCTCCATTGTTTCCTGGTGTATTAACTCCGCCATTCGTGCCACCAATGCCACCAGTAGTGCCAGCAGTACCTGAACCGCCAGCGCCGCCTGCGCCACCTGCGCCACCTGAACCGCCGGCAGTACCCACTGCACCATTATTCTGAATAGTTCCACCATTCGTAAGTGTGCCTCTTGCATAAATAAAATATCCCGCAGTATTTATAGTAACACCACTATTTACGGTAAGATTGATTGCTTGAATATCTCTTGTGAGAGTGTATGCACTACCACTTGGCACAAGTCCAAGAATTGTCGATGACCCATCAAAAACTATAGTACCATCATAACCAAAACCAAGATTTTTTCCTGAAATTGCTCCATCAAACGTTGTCGTCGCCGTAAACGTATTCGCCCCTGTCCATGTGTTGTCCGCAACAAGGCTGACTGCTGCGGTTGTCCATGTTGGTGCAACGCCTGTCCCTGCCGAAGTGAGGAATTGACCCGAAGTTCCGGGAACAACTACGCCGATATTGCCCGTACCATTGCCGAGTAGCACCTGATTACTTGCTAATGTTGTCGAACCTGTTCCTCCGTAGGGCACAGTGAGGGCAGTGCCGTTCCATGTTCCCGATGTAATCGTGCCAAGTGTGGTAATAGTCGTTGAACCCGTTGCTTGCGGATAGATACCGTCAAAATATGCCTTTGACGTTGCCTTGAGATTTGCCCACGTGAGGCGTTTGGTTGTGTCGGGGTCTGCCGTGGTGTCCACGATCGGCAAGGAGTCTGCGTCCACGGGTGTGGTAAGCGAGGATAATGCGGAAATGGTGCTGTTTGCGCCCACATTAGGTGCTTGTGTTGCTTGTACACCGAACCAGCCGGAAACAATGAGTGAGAGTGAGGCGATAATTGTAGCAATGTAAGTCATATTTGATGTATTATAACATATTAAGTCCCCATCCCCATCATCATGCGAGTAGGGGTGGTAGTGGATGCGACGGTGTAGGTAACTTCCAGGTACGGGTCACTCCCAGTACCAGCAGTCTCGGACATAATTGCACCCATCGAGTTTCTTGCCGCAACTGCCACATTTTCAATATCATGTCCTTCGAGGATTGCAAGCTTTGTGTATCCAGTTTTATTTATCCAGCCCCTTCCTGTTGAATTAAGTGTAAAGGTATTATAAGCAGATGTGCTTAATCCACTATTTGCAACATCAGCAGAACCTTTTGTTGTACCAAAATTATCCCAATCTGATGTTGCGAGTGTGGTATCTGACGCTGTTGTTGTTTGTACGATGGCAAGATATGCTTGTGCGTCGTTGTCAAGGTTGATTAAAACACTGTTTCCCTTGATATAAAATGTCGCAGCAGAAATAACAGCATCATCAGCTAAGCCTGACGTATCAACTGGGAATGAATGTCTTAGTATGTAATATCCAGCCATATTTTATTCGTATGAACAATAATGCGTATAAGCAGTGGCACTTGTGTAATCCACAGAAGACCCAGTCGTGCCATCGTGTGCTGTTGACCATACACCTGTTCCTGGGGATGGGGAGTATACATATCCATCACCAGCACCAGAGTAATAAGCAGTCACAGTGTCTGCCCTTACTGGATAAATAGCACTTTGAAGAAATGCTTTTGGAAACACTTTTGCCTGAAAAAGATTTCCGTTATGGAGTTTCCAAAACACTTTTATTGGTTGTGGGTTAGGTACTCCAGTCTTACTATCAATGATATACGCTGGCTTGATGATTGACTTCTTTATTGGGTCGGCTTCCTGTATCTCAAAACCCGCAAGACTTTCCATGTATCCTTGTTTGTCCCACAGCACACCATTAGCCTTATTCTTCACATTGATCGCATTACCTCCATACTTAAACAATGCAACAAGTTTATGATTTGGGGTGGGTGGTGCTTCGAGAGTGGCGAGTGATTGAATGACAATCTCCTTCTTGAAGCCTGAACGATGAAGTGTTATTTCAAAATCTATTCCTGCACCGAACGCACCCATATACTTAATCACCTTGCCATCGAGCACACCCTGAACGGTTTGCTGATTACGAAACACAACCATGTCCGATAGATTTGTCTTATTCACCCATACAAGTTTCACTGGGTCGTATGTGATGGTGTGATTATTTCCCTCCCATACGTTCTTGTACTCAATGAGTGTGGGTGCAGAGAAGTCCTTGAGCACTTTCAAGTGATAGTTGTGCTTCGTCATTTCCCAATATGTACCCATATCCTCGAAAGAAATATCGGAGTCAATAAAGTTTCCGTCAATATCTTTATGATGAATATGCCCCAAGTGCGCTTGCGTCTTGAAAGTTCCATCTTCATTTCTGAAATGCTTTTGGGTATAGGTTCTTTTTTGAGTAAGTTCTATCATATCTTATGCTATGAACCCTGAGACAAAGACTGCGTGTGTGGTAACCGTTGTGCTGGTAATGCAAAGTGCGGTGTTCGCTGTGAGTTTGATTGGGTCAAGGAGAGAAAGGGTCGCGCCACCATTGATGGAGGGATATATTTCATAGAGTACCGTACCACCTGAACCGTCAAGAAGTGTGATATTTCCCGCCGTTGCACCATTTGAGATGGAAAGTGTCGTGATGTAGATGGAGAGTCCTGCGCCTGGAGCTGCCTTTACTGAGGCATTCGTCTGTGCTGCGGCATAATCTGCGGATACATGGAAGAAGAACGGGTGCGAGGTGGATACATACTGCCTGCCCTGCAAGTCGGCAATACCATTTACGCGGTCACCTTCTGCAACGGCGGTTTGTGGTGCGGTCCCATCGTTTGCGTAAGCCTTGAAGCCCACCTTTACTGGTGCGCCAGAGTCTGCGGCATCGTGCGCTACGTCGCCAGAGTCCTGTACAGCAAATGTTCCTGCGTTTGTAACAGCGTGAGAGGGGACAGAGGCGAGAGAGACAGGTTGAGTAGCTTGATAGAATGTTCCCGTGACCGCGACGCTACCAGTGATCGTCACATCATTATCTGCACCCAAGTCCACCTTGAGTCCTGCTGTTGCATCAACGGGTGCAACGCCTGCGTTTGTCGATGGGTCGCCAAGCACAACCACCTGACGATGATTGCCGTTTGTCGCTTCAGTGCGCGTGTCGATTCCCGTACCTGTGCCCTCTGTAATGTTTACTGCTGAGTCTGCCATATTAGTTTCTTACTGATAATGAATAAGCTGATGAGTTTCTTCCGCTCAGTATGTTTGTGACACTCGTAAGCACAAGAAGAAGTCCCATTGGTGTCCCCTGCGTTATTACTGTCGAGCGTGCACCGAGTGAATATGCTGACGCATTTCTCGCAGACAGGTTTGGATCATGTGTTGGATTCTCAATCAGTATCTCATCACCATTTTCTTGCAGTAACGCAAAGCCGTCCTCTTTCAACAAAACCCCAGTGTTGCGATTGGGGAGTGCATAGGTTGAATTGTTTCTTGATGGGAGGGGCATGGTTATTTATTACTTTCCATCTTTGATCTAAATCGTTTTGGAATATGATCATCCATATTCGCATAATCACGCTTAAACAATTCCAGACGCGTGAGAAAGCGTTGCTCATACATATTTGCGAGATTGGGGTTTGTCGGGAGAAGGTATGTCGCGGACGCCTTGAGGGGGAGTAGGTCGTGGTATGTCTCCATGAATCCAGGTTCCTGGGTTGTATCAGTTGAAACAAACGCATCAGGGACACGCTGAAACTCAAAATAGAAATTAGTGTAATCCGAAAGCGTTGCAGCGTTGGGTGGACAATTAAATATAATGCTTTCTCCATGTCTCTTGTATTGTGTTGGCATCCCACTAGTGGTTGTTACCGAACCATTATCCTCCATCAGCGTGAGATAGGTGCGCTCGCCGTCTTTGAGAAGGTACACACCATTCAAGCGCAAGAATGTAGCAAGATTTGCACCCGTAGTCGCAACGGGAATTGTATAGTCCGCTTGGTCAAGCACGAGTGTGATTGGTGCGTCGGGAAAATCAGTATAATTGTAATCATCCACTTTTGCTAAACGATCAACAGACATCTGCGCCATCCACACCTCAAAATACGCGCTGTTGATATACCCCGTGAACTGCTTCAAGAGCGTTGCGTTATTCGAGATTCCTCCATCACCGAGAAGCGTGAGCGCCTCACAGCGTTGGATGATACCTGACTTTGTTGTGATGTCTGAGAATTGCATAGGTTATGGTGGAGTTATTATTATCTTTGAGCTTGGGGGAAGAAAGAGTCTATCTGTCCTCTCCCTAGCCAAAAGACTAAGGGATATAGGCTATATCTGCTCGAACGTTGCCTGACAAGTACCATCGTAAGTGTACCCACCAAGTCCTGCACCTGCAGTCTTTACAACTACCCATGTGCTTGGAGCCATGACTGAATCATCCACAGACCCACCTGCTGATGACCATGTTGCATAGCCACGCGCACCTGATGCGACAGACTTTGCAGCAACAAGATTTGTTGTCGTTGCGTACCGTGTCGTTGATGTACCCATATCAATAGTTGCCGCCGTTGAAGTACCTGTGTTTATCTGCCACGATGCGGACACCAGTGTTGATGTTGCAACTGGGGACTGGATAGCGCAGATGGTTGTCGTTGCTGCTGTAAACGGTGGGCGTGCTGCCCATCGACGTACGTTACCAAATGACAAGTATGGACTTGAGATATCTGGTGATGATACTCCCCCAACAATAGGAGGCTGTACAGGGTCAACCTTATCTGCTGGCAATACTGTACCTGCAACAAACGCAAGTACGGCGACCACTGTTGCAATAATTACGTTTTTCTTCATATATTATTTTTGTGTAATGTTATTCTTGAATGATACATTCCCCGAAATACCATCAACACGCTCACCACGAAAAACAAAGAGCTTGTTAGGATCATTCTCAAGTTCGAGCAACTGTTTAATGAGTGCATCCTTCTTAATATTCCACTTCTCTGGATTTGAGTAAGCGTATGCGTTGATAGTTTTTGCGAATTCTGCCTGTGCATCATTTGCCCAAGCACCACTTTCAGGTTTTACAACGAGAGGGAGGTCTACGGGTTTGAGAATGAGTGGATCACCCACGATAATGCCGTTAACAGCATTCTTTACAGGCTCCGCTGCGGCTTCGACAACTTTCTTTGATGGCTTTGCCGTAATGTCTGTTTCTTTTTCCATATTACGTTAATGTTATCCTCTCGGAGCGTCTGCTGGAGACGTCGGTGGGAGCATCTCCATGAGACACCCCAAGAGGGGTGAATAATTTAGGCAAGCGTAATGTCGACAACGAGTCCGGCATTCTGCGCCCACAATTTGAAACCAATAAGTCCGAAAACTACGATTTCGCGACCAGTCTTTCCCGTAACACCCTTCTCGTCGTACTGAATGCCACGAGGTGATGCGTATGTTGCGGAGTTCTTTACTCCGAAGACACGATGACCTGAGTTCGTAACAGTCGTTGTTCCGAGTGTCGCAGAAACGAATGTACCTGAGCGAACAACGAAGATGTCCACACCAATCCAGATACCCATGATTCCATTGCGGAGATGAGCGTCAGCGAATGTATATCCGTTTGTCGCACCCGCTATTGCGAATCCGACAAGGTCAGTGTTTTCTACGACAATGAACATGCCTGCGCCATCCGAGTAATTCGTCTGGTATCCTGCGACCTTTGAGACAAGGTTACCCATGATCTCATTGATGTTTGCAGAAGTCGTGAATCCGCCTACAGGGGTTGTATATGCACCTGTCGCGTCTTCACAAAGATTATTCAGCACGAACTTGTCGATACCGAATGCGACTGCATACATCATATTGTCGAGGCGGGATGCCGCGACATCAAACACTGCGAAAAAGTCCTCGTGTGCAAAGATATGCTCTGCGTAGATGACCTCATCTGTTACCGTGAGCGCGTCATCGGTGATGGTCCAAGCGGTAACAGAGTATGTGCCTGCGACTGCCTGAATTGTTGCTGTTGGCTGGCTACCGTAAGGATTCTGAATGCGCTTTGAATCAGAACTATCTACCTTACAAATCTTTTCTGTGACAAGTGCGTTGCGGAGCACGATGTCGTACTGGCTTTTGAGATAAGTATCTCGCTCGCCGTATGTTGATTGAGTATTCACAAATTAGGGGTTAGTGCTAACTAATCCCACCGATATTATTTCAGTCCTCGGCGTAACTCAAACAATCGCTGTGCTTCCGGTGAACCTGCTTGAGGAATCTTCCCCTCGCGGAACCCCTTAAGGATTGCATCATCGCTTGATCGCGTTTGCGTGCGTGTCTGCTTTCCTGTGCTTGTTGCGTTTGCGGTGTTACGCTTTTCTACCTTGTCCGCAAGTATTGCCTTCATCGTTGAGTCTTTCACTGCATCAGCAACAGAGATGTTCTTAAACTTTGCATACGCAACAACATCGTCAATATCGTCAGTTGATACTTTTGCCTCAATGAGGACAAAAACGTCTTTCGATGATAATTCGCTTGTTGATTGCTTTGGCTCTTCGGTCCCGCTTTTCTGTTTGGCAGATTTCTCCGCCTTCTCAGCGCGCGTCTTATAGTTGTTTGCAAGTTCTTCGTGCTTTGCTGCCTTCTCAGAAATCTCTTTGAAGACCTGCGGAATGACTTCTCTCTTTTTTTCCTCGATTTTCGCAGTCACCTCATCATCTGAGAGACCATCGAGTGATGACTGGAAGTCTGTATCGCCATCAAGCTTTTCTTGGATTAAGGTATCCAAACCATGTTCGTTCTCCATATTTGTAGGAGGCATTTTAGGACGACCAACAAGTCCGATTACTACTATTATAACACATTTTTAATGTCAATACTACTTCGATGAATCCATGCTCAAGCGTGCCTTTGTCTCTTCTACGGTTTCCTCCTTTTTCCCTATGAACATTTTTGCACGGACTAGTTCAAAATCAACTTGGAGCAACAGTGTTCTACGAGCCTCAATATCTGTAACAATGTCAAAACGGTCTTCCATCTTGCTCGTCAATATTTTTTCGAATGTATCGTTGAGCACAAATGATGATGGCATATCTGGTGTGCGAATATTCGCGAGTCGCTCCTTAATGTACGCACTTACCTTTGCGCGCGACACTATTTTTAGATACGCATTATCAAGTGGCAATTCTCCGAGCGACAAGCTCAGCCACACATCATTTACTTTCTGCAATCCACTATTTGCATTCGCAAGTGGGTTGAAAAGGTGTGTGAGTAGTGCAATGTCAGAGTCATCAAGCGTCATCAAGAATGCCTTATGTGCACTCGTGAGGTCAAATTGTAGGAGATAATTGCGTATCGCCTCGATACCCGTATCATTTCCTGCAAAAAGGCGTTTGAGATGTGCGATCTGCGCGTCTGTATAAGCAAAATCTTTCATATGTTCGTTATTTATTTATTATCCTCAACCACCAAGTACGTTCGACCCACCGACTGGTAATGGTTGAGGGGCATTGGGTTGTGGTGCTGGCGCACTCTGTATTGCTTTCATTTCGGCGGGTGAGATTGCGGATGTTTCTTCAAGTATCTTTCCGAGTACCATGCGTGCATTTTCCACATCGCCCATTCTTACGAGATTTGCGAGTGTCGCGTTTAGATCAGAGAGGAGCGTGCTCTTATTGTGCATCTCATTCGTCACTTCCACCTCAACACGCTTCTTAAAACCCTTGAACAATTCTTTCCATGTCTGTCCTTTAATATCTTCCGGGCTAAGTGGACGTGTGCGTCCCATTGGGGCAAGCTCTTGCTGTATCGCCTGCTCTGCGATATCAGATTTGTACGGACTTGGTAATTCTCCATTCAGTATCTGTTCGCCCGCCTGCTTGTTATAGCGACGGATAGCTTCGTTCGGAACATACATCGAATCAAATTGCTTGATGCCTTCATCGGAAAGCGTTGCCATTATTTCATCACTCGAGGTCATTGTCTTATCAATAAATGGAAGGACAAAACGAGTCATCATTTCTTCGAGGGCGAGTCCTTTGTTTTCCAGCATAATCTCAAAAAGCGAAGATGACTGTTGCGCGAGTTGCTCTGCGAGAATTGCGGGTGTTCCCGATGGCATCGTGTTACCACGGAGTGCGTCGGGCGTGCTTGTAACCTCCATGCTCTGATTCTTCCAATTGACCATGTCGTTACGAAGTTCGGGGAGTGCACCGGAACTGTTTCCCATTTGCACAGGTACTAGTGGCATACCTGACTTGTGAATGATGAACTCTCCACCCACGAGATTCTCAACCGCATTCTTGCCCATAAAGCTATCATCATCGGTCTGCAGTAAGAGTTTTGATACAAGGTCAAGATAATCCTTGATGTTCTTCTCATTGTGGTTGGTCATCCATTGCGCCTCGAAGAGAGATTTGACGGCTCCCATTGAAAGAATATATCCATCCTCTTCAATGAGATGTGTAATCATGTGAGGATTATCTTCTTTGCCGACAAAAAGCGTGTAGTCTTCGTATTCGTTTCTATTTGCACCACGTCGCCCTGAGCGAACATACGAGATTGCGTGCATTTGATGGAAAAATTCATTTTCATCACCATCTTTCACCTCCTCGCCACGGGCCTGTTTGTATTGCGCAAGCGATAGCTCTCCATGCACTTCATAAACAAGAATAGAATCTGCTTTGGTATCTTTCGATTGCCTACCGAGCGTTTTACGTGTTTCAAGCGAAGTAAGGAGCTCGTCAACCAGCTTCTGGTCATAATTCTTTTGCTTTTTAAGCTGTGATGGTGTGTAGTATATTTTCTTGATGAGTGGAGCGTGGTCAAAAGCGATAGAGTCCACAATGATGTTATTCCAATCGAGCACGGATGGTACAAGTTCGCCATCTTTTTCCACGAATTCAACAACTGCCGAGCCATACTTTGAAAGTGTACGTCCCCACTTATTCAAAAATACTCCAAACTTTGCAGTCTTCATCCACTCTTGGACTTTCGCATTATAAAATATCTGCAAGATGTGGTCCGATGACCTTGTCGCGCGTATATTGATATTCGCACGATCGATGTCTGTTGCACGATACCAGATGTTCATCGCCGCGATGACGATATTGAAAAACGGCTTCTCGCGACCGAGTGAATCTGTTTCGCCACTGATATGTTTCGAATTCGCGTACGCATCTATCTTCTCGATATCATCTTTGAGCGAAACAGTAACATACTTCGATTTTATCGTTTTGCCTGACTCATATTCTGTTTCCGCCTTGCGCACTAAATCTTGTATTGTTTCTGTGGTCATATCATTCGTCCCACCGAATGAATAAACTTAATAAATTATACCATGTTAGCGCGATGAGTTCAAACCTGCGTTACCTTTATTGCGAATCAACATTGCATTTTGTCGTTCAACGAGAATAACTCGCTCGGGATTTTCATCAAGTGCTTCCTTTTTTAATTCAAAAAACATGCGCATGAGCAACACATCACCAATATCCGGCGATCGACTGATTTCTTGCTTTACCTCGTCCTTACTGCGGAGTTGTTTCTTTCCCTCTCCATCAACTTCTCTGTCGCGGAGTATCGCAGTCAATTCTTCGATGATTGCGTCACGATACTCGGGCACACGAATAGCAAGATTATGTTCATTGATAAGCTCGGCAAGTTTCCAACCGCACTGCGCTTTCAGATTCTTGAAGTTCGTCTTTGGAACAAAGTCATGCATTGCCTTACGTTGCTTCCCGCGTATCTCGTTTGCCGTTGGAAGTGGTGTACTATTTGCCATGAATCCGCGCACACCAAAAAGGTGGTCAACGATACCACCACCAATTCCATCCTCATCGATGAGGATGTGCGAGTAAGGTATTTGATTTGCGCTCGCAACATCTTTAATGCGCTGTTCGACAACATTCGTTGCCTGCTTTGAAAGTTGTTCGACTCCGCGCAATTCGAGTCCATCCCACACTGATATAACCGTCGTATCTTGCCCGAGGCGAGCAATATCAGCAACAATGTACTTATTGCCGTCTTTCACGATTGTGTTGCTGAACGTGTCACATAGCGCGTCAAACGATATGAGGGAGTCCATGTCCTCATCATAATCCCAATTACCCTCAAAAAGACGTTGACGTCGAATGGTGTCGCGCTCATTGCGGAGTGCTTCGATATAATCAGTTGGAAGATATTTGTTGTCAGTTGAGAATGCTTGGATATATCGGCGCGACGGAGCGAGTACACCCATTTTTGCGGGGTCAACAAAATCTCTCTTCATCCATCCCTTCTTGGGATTTGCAGTGATGAGCAGTTTACGTTTCAACTTATATTTATCATTATTTTTGCGACCGATAGAGAGTGCGAGATTCGCTTTGGCCGCTTCCTCGACTTCTCCCCCCTCCTCTATCCATCCGCGTGTCATCTGCATAGAACCAAAGCGCTCGAACAATGGGTCACTTGGTTGCTCGCTACATGCGATGAGATATACCTTTGATCCGTTCTTTAGGTTGAAGCAGTTGTCTTGACCATTGAATGAGGTATAGTCATCAATATTTATTTTCCAATTCTTGAACACCTCGTGAATAGATGGGATAGTGAACTTGCGCAAATCGTTTAATTCCTTGCGAGCGATGAAGTACGATGTGTCGGGATATATAAGCGCGTCGCCGAAAATGAGGGATACGCCGAGATAACTCTTCCCGCCTCCCTTAGCCCCTCCATATAATATCTCCTCGACAGAGTCATCAAGCCATGCCTCGGCAGCTTGGATTTGTTTTTCGTTCTTTGTGCGAAACTCAAGGGTTATGCCTTTAGTCATCTTTTGATATTTTCATGCCGGAGATTGGCGCCATGATTGCTTTGTCATCACTTGTTATGTCTGATTTTTCGCGCATTCCATGATTTGCGGACAACACAAGTTTGGCAATCATCGGATTATACTCACCAGATAAGCCACCTTTTACCAATCGCTCTTGCTGAATTTTTTTAATCTTGTCTAATGCTTTGGAAAAGTCTGGATATATTTTTGCCCATTCCCACATGGTTGTCTCGTCAACATTGATGCGCAGAGAGAAGCCAACAAGAGATGGAAGATTAACTTTTATTAAGCGATCATACGAATCAGACTTATCTCCACGAGTTTTATGGAATTCAGTATATTCATCTTCACAATCCGCAAGATATTCATCAACCATTGCAACAAATTCAGGCTTATATTTTGTCGGTCTTCCCATTTTCAGATAATCCTTAGGGTCTTTCCTTGGTGTCGCCATATTCTTTTGATTTACGTCTGATAATAGTTTCAGTTGCACTATAGGTGTTCATTTTACCATATATACCGTCACTAAGCGAAAGCGCAAAATCGGAAAGCATCTTATCTGCAACCTTACGCTTATACGCCTTGAGTCCATACGCATACTGCGCCGCGAACGCAATTATTTCTTGCTCGAATCGAAAATCTTTATTGTGCAGATACTTGTGCCACCACTTGTCGACACCCATACGTTCCTGCTCTGCCAAATGCATCTCTTCATGTATCATCAAGTCAGCATAAATAGTCTTTCCTGATGGATTATAAATATCTGGAAAATAAGAAAACACAATATCACTTCTATCAATAGGTAAAATTGAGCGAACAAGTTCAATATTTGGTGGATACTCACCGTCGCGTATCATTGCCATATTCCTACAGTATACAACAATTCTTACTTATTCTCAATGGTCACGCGATCTGAATCATTCGTCCACATCGAAACCTTCTGTCCCATACCTTCTGACGCGTTACCAGCAATCCTCACCTTTACAACATACTTTCCCGCAGGGAATGGTACGGCAGATATAAACTTAAATACACCTTTCTCATAAGAAGGTGCTCCCGCTAACGGCTTTGAATCAGGCTCATCAGGGTATACACCAAAAGCAAGAAAAGAGATGCGCTCACCCGCAAAAGTATAGTTTGCGGTAAAATATCCCCACTCAGTGTCTTTTGTGAAGTGATACAGTGGATTGTCTCCCATATAAAGTCGTGGATGCACTACTGCTGGCGCAGGTGATTGAACGACAACGGGTTGAGTAACAACAGGTGCGGGTGCAGGAGTATTGTATGTGATGTACTGAATGATCGTTGTCGTCGTTGCAACTGGTGCAGGTTCTGCCATTACGGGCGCAGGTGTGATAACAGGTACGACCGCTCCAACTGTTGCCACCTCCTCCTCAGTCGATGACGCGGTCTCCGCAACGAGCATATCATTTGCGACCGCACGCGACATTGGGCCGAAGTACCCTGTTACCGGAAGCGCGTGAGCAGACTGAAAGCACTTTACAGCACGGAGTGTGAGCGAGTAGAAGTTTCCGGTTGCTTCGCTTACCAAGCATCCCTGATCTACTAAGAACTCTTGTAATTCAATAACCGAGGAACCCTTACTACCATATTTTAAGTTCGTATCGAATGATGCGAATGCTATCCCTGGTAGGAGGAGAGCAAGTAGGATTATGTTTTTCATATCTATAACGATACGCCAAGTTATCAACATGTCAACAGTAGCTTGTGTATAACTATTGGGTGTATAATATATCCGGCGAGGGTTTCCGTCAGTGCTCTTCACCGAACATCTTTTCATACTATATCGGGAACGAACTGTCACAACGATCCACCTGGTCACAAAAACCGTCTACACCTCCTCCATCATACCGCCATTGGGCGGTTTTTTGTTGGGAATGCCTACACCCCTATATTTCTAGCCATATAATCAGCTCCGTCGTGCTCCGTCATTTAGTAAGACGGAGCTGAAACCTATACACAGAGCCTTCAAAAAGTGCCCCGTCATTTTGCTCAATCTTTAGATGCTCAGATTTGCCGTTAATGTTTGAGAGCTTATGCGCATACACCTTAGGTGTAGCGCAAGCGACAAACTGGTTTGTATTTTTTAGGAGGAGTGCTCTGCTCCGTCTGCTTTTCTATTCTTATAGGGAAAGCACTTTTTGACGGGGCAGATTTAATTCATATTTATAGCCATATAATCAATATTTTGAGTTTTTTGTGATTATGCCATCGACGGGGCACTTTTGTCAAATTTCTTATTGACACATAGTCATAGCTTGTTCTGTAATCTTATCCACACTTTGAAAGCAATTACTACGAGCGTATACTTATCTCATGCACAAGATTCTTATTAACCAATTTGTTTATAGCAAGCACTCACCATATAGTTCATGTGATAATGATCTTGTGCAAATGGTGAGTGCTTTTTGTAAGCAAATTATAGTTCTTTCTTGCTATGAGTGAGATGAAGAAAACAATCAGCGCACTGATCCTTTCTGGTATTCATGTTATGCCAGTACATAAGGATAAGAAACCAGTCCTAAGTAAATGGACTGACGAAGACTTCGATGTTTCGGAATCCGAGATGTTTGCCTATGTCGATAAAGGCCACCAATTAGGGATAATCACGGGGAAGCGGTCAAACATCACTGTTATTGATGTTGATTTCACGCTCCCCGGAGTGTTTGGCACCAACCCTGACACGTTCCCCGACACATACACCGTCCGCACCCCAAGTGGAGCAGTACAGAAGTATTATCAGTACTGTGCGGAGATAAATCAGTCCCAAAAAGGATTCCCTGACTTCCCTGCTGTTGATATTCGTAATGACGGCGGCCAAGTAGTTGCACCACCATCACATGCAGTATATAAAAAAACCTACAAAGACGGCACAAGCGTTGAGGTTATAAACGACTATCAAGTACTGTCAGGGAGCATTCTTGATCTAGCACCATTTCCTCGCGACCTCTTTAAGAAGTACCTGACAAAAAAAGAAGCACCTGATAAATCACCGAGCGTGCATGAGTTCAAAGTCTCTCGCCCCGGAGATGACTTCGAGCAATCTGTTTCATGGGAACAGATACTCACACCATTTGGATGGATAAAAGGTCATACTGACCGAACAGGAAGTACCCACTGGGCACGCCCACAAAAAGATAAAGAGTCCACAAGTGCGACGACACGAATGTCGGAGGATGGACGGGACAGATTGTTCATCTTCTCTACGAATGCTGAGCCATTCGCACCATACGACAAGAATAGTCGCAATTCGTACACCAAGATAACCGCATACGCACTCTTGAAGCATGATGGCGATTTTAACGCAGCAATCGCAGAGTTACGCACACAAGGATATGGCATAACTGAGGAAAAAGAATCGACCGAAATACCCGTACTAAAGACTTTTGACTACCTTTTGTCAACCGAGTTCCCTGAGAACCGTTTTGCACTTGAACCATTCTTTGAACAAGGAAGTCTGAATATGGTATCCGCACCTCCAAATACATGGAAATCATGGATGTTCTTTGTTATGGCGGCAAATATCGCACAAGGAAAACACTTCTTAGGGACATTTAAGACCGAGCAATCTGGAGTAATGATCGTCAATGAAGAAGACACAGAACGACTCATACTTGATCGATTTAAGGCACTCAATATCACCGATCGAACACTTCCAATGTTCTTTCGTACCGCACAAGGAAGTAAGCTGGACCAAGCCTTCTGCAAAGTCATTCTTGATGAATGTAAGCAAAACAATATTGGTGTCGTGATGTTTGACTCTCTCCGTGCACTTACTGACGCAGATGAGAACAGCTCTACCGCAATGCAACCAGTCCTCGACAGCATGAAAATGCTGACGCGTGAGGGAATTACCGTCGTGTTCACCCACCACCATAAAAAGAAGAATCAATTTGACAGAGGAGATGGGGCAGAGTCCTCTCGCGGATCATCAGGAATAAACGCGGCAATAAGTGGGCACCTATCATTTGAAGAAATTGAGCGTGAGGGAGAGAGATTTCTTATCATGCGGCACCTCAAATCGAAAGTGACCCAGAAGCTCGCACCATTCGAGGTGAAAATCACCACAGAGAACGGCAAGGTATCCTTTGAGCACGGTGGAGAATACGAAGACACAGTGACCGCAAACGCAAAGGCGCGTACGGCAGTCTACGAGTATATAGAGAAAAATGCTGATCGCTGGGTGGGAACAAAAGAAATTATCGACAAGGGTCTAGCGGGAGATAAATATGCTCGAATGGCATTAGGTTCCATGGTTATTGGTGGTCTATTGAAATGTGGCACAAAAGCGGACCTGCTCGCAAACGATCCGACACTTGAATTGAAAGGTGCAAAGAACTCGAAGTTCTATCAAATAACATCTGTACCACTAAATGAGGTAGACGAAGAAGATGCGGAAGCCATTGCAGCGTTCGAACTTATCAGTAAGAAGGATACCCCATTCTAAATTATCTGAAACAATGACCGCGCCCATAACCTACACATGCCACCTGTGCCCCGCATATATTACTCACACCAAAATCTATTATGAACACAAAAAAGCCTACTGCGAGAAGCACATCGAAGCCGAGTACAGAAAATCCGACAAAGGCGTTCTACGACCGATTCAACGCGCCGTGCGACAATAAGTTCGTTCGCTGGAACAGCATCCCACTCTCATGGAGCCAACTGACCGATTTCGAAAGGAACGCATCCGACTGGTATAAACGCTACGTCATCGGAGGCCACAAAAAACGCTTCTCCAAAGAGATGCACTTCGGGTCCTACGTCGGCGACCGCATTGCGAGCGACCCGACCTTCTTACCGGAGATCCCGCGCCTTAAACATTTTGAGTACACCCTTGAGACCACCTTCGCAAAGGTCCCTCTTATTGTTCATATCGATAACTACGAAGAGGGCATACTCGCGGAGTTTAAGACAGGGAAGCAGCCTTGGAGTCATTCGCGTGCATCAAAACACCGCCAGCTCGATCTCTACGTTGCGATGCTTTACCTCGTCGAAAAAATACCTCCCGAGAAGCTCAAAATTGACCTGTATTGGGCGGAAACTGCCGATGACTATATAACCGATGAATACGGCACAGATGACGTTATAAAGCTCACAGGGCGCATTGAGAAGTATACTGTAAAGAAGACCACCAAGGATGTGCTGCGTATCCTTGCCTATGTGGTGCGTATACGGAAACAAATGATTGCGTATATTGAGGAGTCTGATGTATAATTTGCTTACCACCTACATGGTACCCAAAGAGTGGATTGTGATTGAATGTTGTAGGACGTTCTTTCGCTGTCCACTCTTTGTGTTTATGGCCGATTGAACACAATATTATTAGCACTTACAAAAAATAACTTAAACAAATATATGGCATTAACGCCCAAACAAGAGAAAAGTTCCTATCTCAATGTGCTCAGCTCAGACGGTTCATTACGCATGGTTGTTGATCAAGACACACCCGGTGCCGAGCGTCGCGACTGGGTATCAGGTGACGGGAAGACGAGCGGAGTCAAGTATGAATTGGTCTACCAAGATGTGTCTGGTATTATCACTAGCGTGGAAATGTATGAAGGTGACTACGGGAAGAACCTCATCATTGGTCTTACTGATGGAGATGAACCCGAAGTCAAAGTATCCATGTCGATGAACAGCCCATTCGGGGAAGAGATGGCAAAAAAACTCCCATCTATCGACATGACAAAAACCGTGAAGATTGCTCCCTACGCGTTCGAAGATGAGAAGGGCAAGACCCGCAAGGGGGTGAGCGTCGTCCAAGATGAGAAGAAATTGCAAAACTTCTTCTACGACTTCAACGCAAAGGAAAACATTAACGGATATCCAAGTCCAGCGCTCAAGAAAGACAAGAAGACCGGAGAGGACAAACCATTCTCGAAAGATGAGTGGAAGATATACTTCGGTATCGCGCGTCAGTTCTTGGTTGACTACATCGAAGAGCATCACTTGAAGAAGTCAAATAACATTCTTGACGAGGAAGCAAAGAATCGCGCGAAGCTCGACGAGTTCTTTCCTGAGGACAAGGATATCGATGTGAAGTTTTAGGTTTTCGCCCCAGACTATTCGGAGCTAAACAGGGTTCGATTCCCTGACTGGGGCTTGTATATGAAGTTCATCTTACCACTTTCGATAACACTTCCACGGAAGACCAAGAAGGACAAGGTGTGTTATTTGAATCTCAATAATTACCGCAACTGGGATTTCTTTCTGTCGAATGATCTCAAGAAACGATATCGTGAAGCACTCGCAGACCAACTGACTGGAGTAAAGGTTTCGACACCTTGCCGCTTGAAGTTCACGCTCTACCGCAAGGATAGGCGTATGGGAGACCGCGCAAACTACCTCTGTGTCCAAGAGAAGTTTTTCTGCGACGCAATGACGCATTACGGGTGTTGGCCGGATGATACCGACAAATATATCATTTCCTCCGAATACCATACGGGGGCTATAAGCAAAGATAATCCGCGCGTTGAGGTGGAGCTATATTAGTTATCCACACCTTTCTTTTTTAGGGTATTGCTTCCGCTTCGGTGTGCAGTATAATGATGACATTAAACAAGTAACAACAAATCTATGTCCTACACATCGGAAATGATGATAGAGGTTATGAATCAGGAGAAGTTAACGAAGTGCAAAAAATGTGGATGCATCACCGACCTTGAAGAAAGCGAAGGAGAAGTGTATCACTGGCGCGATTGTCTTGCGCTCGAAAGTGATGATTATGATCCTAGTGAGCAGTATGCTCGTGATATGTATGATCACCAGTAAACAGTCCGCGCAGGTGCGCGACGCAGTTATCGGAGCAATGTTCATACTCGTTATAATCGCTGGAATAATCTTATAATCATGTCACAAGAAATCACTATTCAAAAAGAAGTCTCAGTCTACGAGCAGAAGGCAACCGCGCTCACGATCACCTCACCTGAGGAAATGAAAGAAGCAGTCGTACTCCTCTCGCAGACCAACAAGACGCTCGACAATCTAAACGATGAGAAGAACAAAGTTGCACGCCCCCTCTTAGACGCCATCGCTGCCGAGCGCAAACGCTGGAAGCCATTTGAAACCGCCCTCACAAACGCGGTCACAACTATCCGCACCAAGATGATGGCATACCAGAAAGAGGAGGACAGGAAGCGTGCTATCGCTGAGCAAAAGATCGTCGCTCGCGTGGAGAAGGGGACAATGCGTATTGATACGGCATCAACAAAACTTGCGAATCTCCCTGATATCGATGTAACCGTGAGTACAGATGCGGGCGCGGTCCAATGGCGAACGATAAAGAAGCTTATAGTCGATGACATTGCACAGATCCCGCACGAATACTTCAACCTCGATGAGAAACGCCTCACAGACGCGCTCAAAGCAGGTGCAACGGTTCAGGGCGCACACCTAGAGGATGAAAAGGTACCAGCAAATTACCGCTAAATGAGAACTTACGAGCACACTCCAATAAACTACTCCGCATATGAGAAGACCACTGTGCTCAAGATGTGGCTCGATACACGCGGAGGGCGCACACTCGGCGATGTCTATCGCGAAGGTATCCGGAGCTTCATCATCTATCGGACAACACTTAAAGCCTTTGACTACCACGAACGACGCTACATCCCCGGCCACGAGAAGATGATCGCCGAACTCCAAGCACTCCCAATCCTTATTCAAGAAAACTTAACAAGACAATTCGTATGACCAACAAAGAATGCAACTGCGACGGAGCCGAGATAGTCAATGGTGCGCATTATGCAAACTGTGCAAGTCTCGAAGACATCGGGACCAACGAACCCCTCGGAACGTGCGAACCCGATCTGCTCGACAACTGGATAGAACAGAATCATCACGATTTTAATTAAAAATATGGAAACGATAATCATAACAGCATCAGTTACGTTATTTGCAATCGCAATCTTCTGGGCTTATTGCGATCAGAAGGAAGAAACAAGAGAATTTTTAAAACCTATGGATATAATAGAACCCCAAACAAAGTGTGAAACCTGCGGAGCCTACATCGACAAAATAAATAAGGTGAATATATGGGACATAAATAAGGTGAATATATGGGACGGAGTCCTTGAACTCACTACTTATTATTGTGGAACATGCAAAAAGCCATATACAAAGAAACATGTATTATATTATGGTGCAGATAAGTATTTCGGCGAAGTTGAAATGTCGGAAGACGGCACGCCCGTAGGTTATAAGAAAATCAAATAACATGTCCCACAATCCTAAAAATACAGCGTGCGAATTTAACTTCTCGATGGATTACTCCAGCTATACTCCTGACTGCATTTGCCCCGAAGAACCCGACTCTACCATCGAATACCGCTTCTCCATCGCAATTCCCAGCATCTTCGACTCAATCCTCGAACGTGGACATATTTCAACTAGAGAAGCAATCCTCGACTTTATAAGAGAAGAAATTAAAAGGAAATGAACAAGTATCACACATACGCAAAAGTTGTTGAAGCAGATGAGCGAGTCAATCAATGGATAGACAAATCCCTTGCAAGCTACCTTGCCAAAAATCCCGAAGTACAAGACGACATCGAGCACATCATCGACTATCTATCCTCGGAAGAAGCACCAAAACGCATCGAGCACATGAGCTACGATGAGGCGAAAAGTAATGCCGAGAAGTGGTCCAAGGCACAGCAAAAGAAAGGTGCACTGATTAAGGAGACATTAGAAGATACTACTGTAGTGCTCGACTTCAAAGCTGGGCTTGTTGATGGAAAAAATATTAAAGAAGACACTTGGTACAAATTAGAAGCGGGAGAATTTGTTGAGGTATGCCCTGCTACTCCATAAAAGCTCTCTCCTACTGCGAATGTGGACGTGAGCCATGGGAGACGAAGAATTGGTGCGACTATCAACGGGTGCTCAAAAAGCCCGAAGGACACAAAAGCAACATCGACCGATACCACGAAGCCTATCACTTCACCCTCGCAAACATCGACACAATGAATTACGAACAATTAACCAAAGGACTAACAAAGATATATGAAAATGACTAAAGAAGCAGTATTGGAAAACCTCGAAGAAATCAAGAAGTTTATCAGTGAAGTAGAGCAGGAGAAAAAAGAAGAGAAAGTAGTGGGCATTGCAATTAAAAACCGCATTACAGGTTCTATAATATTTCAATCTACAAAGACGACATATAAAGAAGCGGTGCAGGAACGACTTGCGAGCGGTGCCAACCTTCGCGATGCCAACCTTCGCGATGCCAACCTTCGCGATGCCAACCTTCTCGGTGCCGACCTTAGCGGTGCCGACCTTAGCGGTGCCGACCTTAGCGATGCCGACCTTAGCGATGCCGACCTTAGCGATGCCAACCTTAGCGGTGCCGACCTTAGCGATGCCGACCTTCGCGGTGCCGACCTTCGCGGTGCCGACCTTCGCGGTGCCAACTTTCGCGGTGCCAACCTTAGCGATGCCAACCTTCGCGGTGCCAACTTTCGCGGTGCCGACCTTAGCGGTGCCGAATTAAACCGTGCATTATTCTATGGTCGAGGAGGTACGAATGAACTCACCAAAGCACAACTACCAGCGTTCCTTGGTGCGCTTGGTTTTATTATCGTTGACTAACAAAGATATATGGAAAACACAATGAACAAACCATTAGTAAAAGCACGAACAATCTATAAAGTTGAATATGAATATAGGAAATTTTTAGGAGTGTTTACGCATCGTCAAGAGGTGAGAGCGGAAAAAATCGGCTCAGTCCTCTTCATTGATGTATCGGAGCCGTTTGTGCAAATTATCCTTAACGGAAGAGTAATAATTAACTAAGATATATGAAAACATTTATTGAATCAAAAATGAATCAGTTTGATGAGATTGCTGTGTACACAAATGAATATGGTTACCCGCATAAAATACCAAACTACGATGTAATTAAGGACTTCATCACCTCCCTCGCTGTTGAGTTGGTAGAGGAAATAAGGGGGAAAGTGCCCGAAGAAATAAGCAAGGACATTCCAACCTCCTTAGATATTCCCGAAGATGTTTTGTCAAAAATGCAAAATGACATGAAGCACTACCGAGATGGGTATATGCTCTGTCGCTCCCAAGTCCTCGCAGTGCTTGATGATGTTATTAGTAAGGAAGAAAAGGTATGAAGAAAATAATAATCTTAGTGGCGATACTATTTCCACTCACGGTTGGTGCGTATTTAACCAAAGTTGATTACCGAATTTTCAGTGTTGGCTATTACGATATACTAAGGTTTGTTGACCCTGATAATGGAAATATATGTTATATCACACAAAAATGTGGGTATGCTTGTGGTGGAATTAGTTGTGTAAAGCCATGAACATCATCGAAACACTATTCTTCCGACTCATGAGACACATCATCGTGAAAGGCTACGGAGCGAATTGTGAAACAAAAGACACTGACGAATACCCACAACTTATCGGCAAGACATCTCAAAGGTGTGCAAGCTGTCGTGCAAAGGAAGTGGTGGAATGGATAGATGATCATATTGAATTGTTGAAGACATGAAAGAAATAATCATCGCAATAGATGTTGACGGCACTATCCTCAACAATCAAGGCATACCCCCACAGACACCAATCCACTTACGCCCACGGTGTACTGTGAACCTTGAGATAGTCCTGCTCATACAGATACTCTCCAAGAAGATGAAGAACACGAAAATCTATGTATGGTCAGGAGGTGGCAAGGAGTATGCTGAGTCGATTGTGCGGGAGTACGGACTGGAGAAGTATGTTCACGCATGTTTTGGCAAAGAGGAATATGACGAGACGTTATACGGGAAAGTAGACATCGCGTTTGATGACGTACATGCCTGTAATTTAGCAGAGAAGAACTTAATCGTAAAAATGAAATGACAATATGACACAACACAAAATCAAAGAGACATATCGGTTTGTCCACAAGGGCATTTCAGTCTTTGTTCGCATTGACTACATCAACAACAAAATCGACATTCTCGAACCGACGAATAAATCTGAAGCAAGTTTTGCAAAAAAGAAGTTTGTCTTTACACAGCGTGGCGTGGAGTATATGCAAGGCTGGAGAGACGTCCTCGAAGCCGTATCAGAGGCAACCAAAGACGCACAAGCGAAGTACGAGCACAATCTTGCGGAGGAAACGAAGTTCAAAGAAGACTTTGCCGCAGATTTAGCAAAAATGATTGCGATTGAAGAGGAAAAAAAGAAACTTAGGGTGCGGTAAAGAAAAGCACCCTCACGAGGAGGGTGCGACGGTGGCTGACAGATAAGTATATAGGGAAATTAACTTAAAAACAATATGACAGTAATTATTACAGATGAAGGTTCGAGATTGAATGATTATGATTTTAGAGAGTGTTTGAAATATGCACCATTTAATAAGGAAGACGTAAAAGACATTCTCGCAATGGTCGCTGGAGGGGCAGATGGCGACGCTTGGCACTACATCGTCGAACTCAAGAACGGAAAGTTTGGCTACATAACAGGGTGGTGTGATTACACTGGCTGGGGATGTCAAGAAGGTGGAGATGGGTTTTTGTGTGACACATTAGCCGAGGCAATAGAGAAAGCACCAGAAAAAAATAAAAACGTACGGGCAACACTTAAAAATCAAATTGAAGGGAAGGAAAGCTATGGAGTTTTAACAATAAACCCAAATACAGAAGAATGATATGTACAAAATAAATGAAAAAATCATCGCCTTCCTAAATCCTGAAACAATCGAGCCACAAGCACTTGAGCAATTGAAGAATATTTCCGAGATGCCATTTCTTCACAAACACGTCGCCGTGATGCCCGACTGCCATCTCGGAAAAGGTGCAACAGTTGGAAGCGTTATCGCAACGAATGGTGCGATAATCCCCGCAGCTGTCGGAGTAGATATTGGATGTGGGATGATAGCTGTGAAAACAAAGTTTACCGCCTCACAGCTTCCCGATGACTTGGACAAGGTGCGAATGGGTATTGAGCGCCGTATCCCACTGTCTGCGGGTGCTTTTAATCGCGAAGTAAAAGAGAGTGCACTTGAACGCGTAAAATATCTACAAGGAAAAGTTTCAAGCGAACAACAAGACCGCATAACAAAAGCTGGGTCAAAATGGCAAGAAGCAATAGGCACTCTTGGGTCAGGTAACCACTTCATTGAAATCTCACTTGATGAGGATGATAATGTTTGGGTGGTACTTCATTCTGGTTCTCGTGGTATTGGCAATCAGCTCGCAACACAACATATCAAGATTGCACAAAAGCTCATGGACGATTTCAAGATTACATTGAAAGACCCCGACCTTGCTTATATACCCGAAAGTCAGCCTCAGTTTAATGCGTACATTGAAGACCTTATGTGGGCACAGGATTTTGCAAAACTGAACCGTGATGAAATGATGGATAGAGTGATGACTGAGTTATCATATACATTCTATGGTGAGAATGGGCATCAAAAAGAAATTGAGCTTGAGAGAATAAATTGTCATCACAACTTCACACAACGCGAACACCACATGGGGTCTGATGTTTGGCTCACTCGCAAGGGTGCTATTCAGATGAAACAAGGACAACTTGGAGTGATACCTGGTTCAATGGGGACGCGTTCATATATTGTAAGCGGACTCGAAAATCCATTGTCATTTCATTCTGCACCACATGGTGCAGGTCGCAGATTCTCCCGCTCAGAGGCAAGAAAACGATTCACAATGGAAGATATGGAGGAAGCAATGAAAGGTATTGCTCATCGAAGTAGCGCAGAATTGATTGATGAAATACCACAGGCATACAAAGATATTGATATCGTGATGGAAAATTCAAAAGATTTGGTGCAAATCAAGCACACCTTGCGACAGGTTGTAAATGTGAAAGGCAATTGACAAGCAATCATAACAAAAACCCCCAACAAGTGAGGGCTAAGAATTGTCAGCCTTAAACTTCTCAAGGCAGGTGTGGCTACAGAACCAGACCCCGTATGCAAAGAGTCCTGAGCGAACTTCTCCGTGGCAGTAAAAACATTTGAAGTATCTCATTTCTTCTCTCCTTTACGAATGCAACGGATGGAACAATAGAGCTTGGTCTTGTGCAGATACCCATGGCGGCAAGCCGAAGAACCGCTCACTATGGGCGGTTCTTCAATGCTCTGAGTTATCCACACCGCTTCGGTTGCAAGAGTCTTGCGCTTCGGTATAATGTGTACACGAGGCTAGTCCCTTCGTATTAGTAACCTACATTATAAAATATGGAATATATCACAGAGAATCGTTTCAAGTTCATGCTCGGAGGTATCTTATTCGCTTGTGTGTTCGCACTTGGCGCATACGCTCGCCCCGGTATCGACCAAGTTGCCGGCATCTTTGTCACAGAGCAGAAGACATACGTCGCACCAAAGACGGACAATGAAATTGCCGTCGAGAAGTATGTGAACTCAACAGATTTCAAGGCGGAATGTTTCGCAATCGCACAGTCGCGTGTCATGCTCAAGGTGTCAGGTGAAGCACTTGAAGCGTCAAAGATTGCACAGACAAAAGTGGAGCAGTACGAAATGCGCGCATTAAACGGTATCTCAAACGAGACCGCCACCGCCACGATCACATTAGAAAAAGCTCAAGGACGCCGCTAGTATGCCAAAATTCACCACAAAGACCGCAAAAGAGAATGGCTCCAAGGGGGGAAAGAAAGCAGCAAAGAAGTTGAAGCGACTCGGAAAGGAAGAGGTCAAACGTCGTATGACCGCATTATCAATACTTGCAAAGGCGAAACGAAAGAAGGTATGACAAAGAAAACACTCACTGAGCTTGAAGAAGCAATCGCACGCAAGGCGTACGGGAAGCACGCCAAGCCGACATTGATCGAGGACAAGAGCATCGAAGGATTTATCAAGGCAAACAGCGCAAAGAAAGAGACAGGATGGAAGGTGTTTGCAAAAGGATTATTGGTATAGATAGCATACAAAAAGGCACCCAGTAATGAGTGCCTTTTTACTACCGTGATCCCTCCTTTCAAGATGAAGACGCTAACCGCGCATGGAGTAGGAGGGAGTTAGCCTATTTTAATGCTTCCCAACTGCACCTGTCCATCAGCATTCGACAGGTAGTTCTTCACGACATATGCAATACCTGCGGCAAAAGCGACTCGGCCCACCTCAGAGTAATTCATCTGATAGAAGTCGAAGCCGGGTGCATTTAATGCTTGAAGCAACCATGTGAGTACTGCCGAGAGTACTGCGACGATAAGTCCTTTCGCAACATCCTTGAGATTGATTGAATAGAGTTTTGATTTCATAGATATTTTAGGTAACTTTTATTTTTATAAATTCATTGCCAGACTTTTCCCACACCTTACGCATACTGTCTCTGTTTTTATCCATTTTACTGTGACACGGAACACATAATCGTACCCAGTCATTTAGATCTCTTTTGTATTCTCCAGATATGTTTGCCCAGTGATATATTTTATTAACTCTATTTTCACCACACTCTTTGCAATACTTATCACTTCCACGATATCGAGCAACCCAATCATGTAAACTTCCATAATTTACTAAATCTCCTTTCCACCTTGGATGTTTTTCACCCCTACGATTTGGGCGAGGCTTACTGATTGCATCTATCACTCTCTGTCTGTGTTCTGGTGATTTTGGTACACCCTTAAGTTTTGCAGATATCTTATGTCCCCATGAATGTTTTTCTCCTATTTTTGACTTCCAATAACATTCTCTTGAACAAAATTTCTTAGTTATCCACGCCTTATTTGATGTCCATTTATCCTTAATAAATACTTCCGGACACATGTTACATTTTTTATTCATTTATTCATAATAATGTATTTATCTGATAAATCAAGTTACAACCACTTTTTATATGCTCCCGTTGAGTAACTTGCCCAGTATTTAATATTCCCACGCTTGAATTCTGAAATCATAACGCGTACATTCTTTTCTGGATCATTCAGTACTTCCTCAATATCACGGAACACAGCTCCAGCACCTATCCAATAAGCTTGTCCTTTCTTGTTTTTTCCATCATTATACTGGCATAATCCATAATCTCTCGTACCGTTGCTATTTGGTTTTCCTATTGCGCGAGGCATAAAATCACTTTCCTGTTTTATGCACGCCGTGATGACATTTTTCTCTGCCACAGTAAGTCCTGCATTGTCGCACATCACCCGCGCAGAATGCCTCGCACGCTCTGGGGTGTCCCATAACAGCACTTCGGGCTTTGCTTCTTTCTGTGGGGCTTGTGGCTCCTCAGGGGGGGTGATAATCGGCTCCTGTAATGGCGGACAATAGAATGGCGGCTCCTTTGGTTTCTTCATAAAGAGACTGAGGATGAATTCAATGAGTTTTTGCATATTCACGCTTATTAAATAATCGAATAATTGCTACCCAGATTGCTTTAATGATCGCGCTTGCCCAATTATCTTCGCTTGATATTCCGTTCTCCATGTACCACTGTTGCTTCTCTTTTGGAATATCCGAGAACATGAACGCCCCGTATCGCTCAACTGCTTGATTGATGACCTCACGAGTGAATAAATGGCGACCATGTATACCATTATCTCCCCAACTGTTCTGTACCACAAGGTATTCAGTGCCGTTCTCGTAGGTAAAGCCGACGATAGCGAGCGCATGACCGAACCCATTTTGCGGAAGTGTGTCGATGATACGCTGTCCTGCGCTCCACGAATTATCCCATAATGTACCAAATACTACCGCGCGACGTTCGTCTTTGAATTTGTATAATGTCGCTTTGGCGTTGTCGAAATGGTCGTATGGACCAGTGATTGCAAAGAATGACGCTTTTTTGTGCACGATAGCTTTGTCGCACAAGTCTTTGATATTCCCCCAGTTTTCGATTCCGACAAGTCTTTCTCTATCCATACTTCCGACAAGTGAGGTGGGGATTTGCGTTGTCTCCAGTGCTCCATATTTCGCGTGTGCGCGTGCAATATCACGAAGTTGCTGTCCCCATGCTTCGGGGTCGCCTGTGAGCACCTTACTCATCATAAAGGTGAATGACGGTTCAAGGATTACCCCCTCCTGAAACTCAGAGGCGTAGCATGAAGCGTACGCCGAGCAAAAATCGAGTATGCCTTGGTCTTTGACAGGGAGTCCACCCTCAACAACGTAGTGGATTGGTAGGTCAGCGAGCTTGGGGAGGTCAAACAGCACACCGCCGAGATGATCGCGCTCGTCTATGGTTTTTGGTAGTACGCCGTCACGTGTGAGGGGATTCATGGTCTAAAAAATAAACTTTTAATCATAAGCGCGAGACTTCCCACTGCCAAGAATGCTCCGAACGCCCACTTCATTGACCGCCATGCCTGAGTTATCGGCTTCATATCGTCGATAAGCCCTGAGACACCATTTACTGGGTCGCCCTTGAGTGCACGGTGCATCTCGGATATAAGATCACTCGTCTGCTTGTGCACCTCATCCTGCCTCATGTGGTAGGCATCATTTGCCTTGATATAGGCATCAAGTTTCGCATCAAGGTCTTTATAATCGTGTCGACGTTCTTCTGGCATGGTTATCCAATCCTTAATACGTTACGGGCAAAATCTTTAAGCTGTTTACCGATACTGCCTGAAACGGTAATGTTTGCTAATAAATAATTCCACACATCTCCTGCGGACACATACGAGGCTGAAATAACAGCCGCAGGAAGTCCACCTGACCAGAAACCAAACTCACCGAAGTCAATGGCGGCAGCTTGTGGTGCAGAAACAGCGTCTACCCACATATTTCCCGATGTACCCACGATTGAGAATGTGAGTGTAAGCAAACCATCAGTACCCGTAGTCTGTGTTCCTGATACAAAGAATTGCTCGTTTGCCGAGAGTGAACCAGAAGCAGTGTAGACAGAAGGTGTTATACCAAGACCAGAAAGGGTTACTGTTGCGACATTCGCTGTGTCTCGCCACAAGTAACCTGATACACCAATTTTGTTTCCTGTAGGTGCGGGAATGAGCACGGAGAATGTTAAGGGCGACGTGGCATTAAGTGGAGACATCTTGAGTGATGTAACCCCTGATACTTTCGAGGTATTATCACGCACAATCGTTCCAGCTGGAGAATAGATTTCCTGTGCCGATGGGTCAACATTCTTGTTTGCAACGATAGTCTGCATTGAAGGAAGAGCTTGGTTATATGTCGAACCCGTAATCGTTTTTGTTGCATCAAAGTAGCAGTCCTCAAGGGTAACTTTCCCGATGTTTCCAACCGCAGAATAAACAATATATGTTTGCGAAAACGATGCTCCTGAGGGGGTTGTCCCTCCTGCGCCAAAATAACACGAGTAGAAGTACGCACTATTCGCCACACCTTGGTATATACCAGCAAACGATGAGTAGAAATAACATCGGTAATATTCGGGGTTGATTCCACCGTTGAAGTTTACATTTGCCCCTGCACACCCTGTAAACACGGAGTCGTACCACCTGGCGTTACGCATACCCTCAGAATAGCCATAAGTCATTCCCGTTGAACCTTTGTAGATATTGACGCGATAGAAATCTGCAACACCTCCCGCGTAACATAAGACCGATGTTCCCGAAGCAGAAAACATTGCAATATCGCTCACGGTAAAGCGTTCTTTATTATTACCGAACTGCATCAATCCAGAACAAGCGAGTGTTTGATAAAAAGCAAGATTACCCACAGAAATCCAAGGTGCGGTAACAGTGTTACCTCCCGACGTAAAGAATGTTAGTGCCGCTTGTTTTGCAAATGTTCCACCAGAGGTGTTGGTGGCTAACTCCTCGAATGTCACATAGCGGATTTCCCGTGAGTTCGTCGGCTGGACGGTGTTCCAGAGCGCATAGAAATACGAACGGTAGGTAGTGTTGTAGGGCGTGATAATGACGTTATTGGTGAAGTTACCCACAATCGCATTCGCATTATGTCCGTAGGTTGTTCCACCTATCCAAGTGATGTCATAAATTGTTCCCGATACTAGAGTGATAGTATCAATGGTTTTAACATCTTGTTGTGTTACCACTGTCCCCGTAGCCCCGAATATCACCCTATCGCCAACAGCCCAACCTGTTCCATCTGTGACGCGAGCTGTTGTTGCAGCTACTGCAATATCAGATACAAGTAGTGCGTTCGTTGTCTTTGTTGCCCCATACATATAAAGTCCAGTATTGTCTTGGAATGTTACACCGTATTTTCCGTCAACGGGGGCTGCTGAACGATTTGTTTTGAGTGTTGCGGTGTACGCAACAGGAATAGGGTCTGCACTTTGCCCCATATCATAAGTACCTTTTGTAAGAATAAGGAGTTCACCCTGTACAGTGAGCTGTGAAGTAGCCGCACGAGACCATTTCAAAGTACCTGTAACATTGATTGCGGTAGTTGTATCGTCTCCCCCCTCAATAGCAGCACCGTCAACAGTAACAACATGTCCACGACTTGTTACACGCGTAGAGGAAGCTGGGATTGCGATTATAAGACCTGCCCCACCGATAGTGAGTACCTTGGTTGCCGACACCCAGCCAGCAATCGGGTAGTAATTAGGGTCGCCATAGAAGGTAACGGATTCACCAACAACGAAAGAACCTGCCGCAACAGTGCCCGTCATTGTGATTGCGGTTGCACCAATAGCATATCCAGCAGCATCTGTTGAAATAGTAGAACCAGCAGAAGAGGTGTGAGCGATGTAAACCTTGTCGCCGTTAACAGGAGCAATACCACCTACCCAAGTAGCTCCTGCTGACCAATTTCCATTTGTTGTAGATGTTATTGTAGCCATATATTATGTTGTCCTTATTCCAAATAAGCCCTTAGACCATGCTTCATTGTTCGTATCCCAATATATTTTCCAAAGCTCTGATAATCCAATTGTATCATTGTTTGCAGTTGCTTCTTTCTTGAATTCTTCTATCAATTCAAATTTTCTAAAGAAGTTAAGTCTTTCATCTGCTGTAAGTTTATTTGTTGCCATATTAGATTATTGGTGCTCCTTGATTAACGATTGCGTCATATCGACTCTTTTCTGCAACTGCTTCATAATATGCAATTATCTGTGCTCGCTTTGCCTCCTTGACACCAATGAGATTATCCAACGCAGCCTGTGCGTCCTGTAAATTTTGTGTCCTATTCGCGAGTCGTTGTGCAAATCGTTCCTCAAGTTGTTGTAGTGCTTGTTCCATATTAAATTATTTTAGTTGACCAATTAATACTATCCGCAGCCGATGAAGAACCAAAGTAAATTACTTGATTTGCGTCGAGGGTTACGGATACCGAGTATGTTGACTGCTCTCCATTCGTTGTACTAGGTACGCCCGTATTTGAGAAAGCACGTCGGACTGTACCAACACCAGTTTCGATTGTTGCTGTGAGTTCATATGGTGCCGTAGGTGCAGTTGATGGAACGGCATACCATGTATTCGCACTCGTGAGTACTGTCTGCCCATTTGTACTTGCTCCTGATAAGCCTGATTTCCCAACTGTAATAGCTCCTGAAGGAGTTACTTTCACTGCGACGTATCCTCCACCACCTCCCGTGGTAAGTCCGTAGATAACTCCCTTTGTCACAAGTGCATCAGTGTTTGAAAGAAGTGGAACATTTACTGCTTGTACCTCACTCGTACCTGCATATTTTTTGAATATCGTTTGGAGACGGAAGACAGCTTGAGCGGTGCCTCCATTCACATAGCGCAATCGGAAGTATTTTGCTTCGCACATGAATTGATAATAGAATCCCTGTGCGACTCCACCCGTAGTTACAGTGATTGGATACGATTGTACTTGGTCCCAGTTCGTTCCATCTGGACTGAAATCAACATTAAGTGTTCCATTTCTGTCGACCGCTATAGCAACCGACGCGACAGTGTAATTCGTCGTATCCTCTGCCGAACCAGTGAACGTCGCAGATATTCCAAGTGGAGTTGTTGACGAGTTTACTGTTGAAAGTACACCAATGATTCCGTTTGCCTGCAACGTCTCCTCGGTGGCGGGGTTGATGATCGCTTCTGACGCATTGCGAACAAATGTCACGCCACCACTTCCGCCACCACCTATGCGAATCTTGCCGATCATCTTCGCGAGACGTTCATAGTCGAAGTCTGGTATCTCAATCGAAACGATGTTCTGGTTTATCGTGTCGAGGATCGCGAGGAGTTTTTTGTTTCCACCATCAATTGAAGGGACAATCTTGTCCGCGGGATTTTCCATCTTGTCACTCGAATGGCTCGCACTCGTCTGTACCGCATAGAGGATGTCATCGAGGATAGCGGTCATGCCTGTGAGTGCGGACATGTCCACCTTTTCCACAGGTTTATTCACCAATTGCTTGAGCATTTTCTCCACACCTGACATATCTACCACCTCGTCTTTTGGAATAGATTGTATTGCTTCCGTTACCTTGTTCACAGAGGCTCCCAGCGCGTCAAAATTGGCTTGTAACGGTTCCAAGGATAGTTTAAGGTCTTCTGCATTCTTGACGGTGATTTCCTCTGTTTTCGAGGCGTTTACTGCATCAATGACCTCCTTGAGACGGTCATTCAGCAACCCAAGCTCGATGAAAATAGCCAGCTTCGGGTCGCGGTCGAGGGTTTTGAGCTTATCGAGGAGTTGCGTGTTTGGGTTGGGCATGGTTATTGACAGTTTGCTTGCAAGTTGTATTGTAAATACATGAAAGGAATAGCTATAGTTATTGGAGTCATCGCGTGTTTTGCCATAAATATATTTTTAGGGATTTTGGCTTTGTGTTACATCGCTTATAACTGGTAAGGGGCGCGTCTCTTTCCCCACCTCTTCAAACATTCTGCGTATTGCACGATTTGGATCATTAAGCATTTTTAAATATTCCTTGATGCTCTTTTGTGCAACACCACGCGCAAATAATGCGGGATTCAGTGTCAGTACGCCTGATACAATATCTCCACCAGAAAATATATCTGTGTAATCAATTAGTCCCTTTGCTTGCTTGCGTGCCTCTACTGTTGCACGCTTAACAACATCATTTTCTATTGCTTTCATGGAAGCATAGTCATTTTTAAGAGCCTGATATTGTTCACCAGTAGTTTTTTCAATCACATCATCTAACGATTTCCTCAGATTGTTTACTAGCGCCGCATCAATTGCAGCCTTTGAGGCATTATCATAATTGGGATTTCTGTAGAAAGACTCGAGAGAGCTATTGTAGTTTTTTATTAGTTCTTGCGCCGTTTCTGCATCAATTGTACCCTCCTGCATATATCTATCTTTTACTGATTTAGCATACTGCACAGCCTCTGGGTGCGAAAGACGGAGCGCTTTGTTATTTATTACTACATCAAGTTCATTCACGATTGGCATCACATCAAGTACTACACCTTGTTCACCTGCATTTTTAGCAATATCACTATATTTCTTATATATATTTGATTTTGTTTGTCCAACAGCATCAGCAAACTCCATTATGTTTTCTGGATTGCGTCCAGTAATCACAACACCCGCCTCGTCAGTAAATTTTAGCGTATCCTTATTTTCTTCAATGAGTTTCACAGCGCGAACGGCTTGCTGTTGTGATTTTTCAAGATTCCCAAGAGTCTTTTTTCCAACAACGGTTGGTTTAATTGCTTTCGTATAATTTTTTAGAATAAAATCATCAACAACTTTTTCCGTTGGAGTCATTGCATATTTAATAGCTTCGGATGCAGTATCTATTCCACTAAGTACTTTTTCTCCACCAACTCCGACAGCCTTAACACCCTTTGGTACTGGTATTAAATTTAGATATTCTGGGATAGCTTCAACGTTACGTGATGTTGTCTCACCTGTTTTACTTGATGCAAAACGTTGTACAGCTTTTATGTCAGAAATACGATCAGCGAGAGAGAGCACACCCTGCCCGACGGTCGCAGAGAAAGCCGACTCTATACCTTTTCTTACTGGCTCAGGTGTCACTGTTTTTATAGCTTCTGTAAATGGAGCTACTCCAGCACCAATTACGTTTGCACCTGTTTGAAATGCAGATGAAGCAAATCCCTGCTCCCCCGATTCCATTGCGCGCATTGTTTCTTTTTGGCGTTGCACGTATGGAGCGACGGCACGATCTCGAAAACCTTGCTTTGGTTTTTCACCTGACTCAAATTTTACAATCTGCTCAACAGAAAGTCCTTTGTTTCGTAATTCCTGAAATTGTTCTTTTGTTAGTGCCATATTATTGAGCAATTTTTAAGTACGCTTGATATGCCTCGTCATCAGATAGACCGTCAGTTGGAATATTTTGAGTTGAAGCGTTCTGTAGTTTACTGTTTAATCGTGCCTTTATCTGCTCAAGGCGCGTCTTTGCCGTCTTTTCATCCATTTTAATATCAAGTCCAGATGACAACTGCTTGATAAATTCAATGTCTTTATCTGACATTGGACCCTTGAGAAGTCCAAGATTGTCTACAGTAAGAGAAGCGACAAGGTTATCCACCTTTGCTTTGAAACTGTTGTAATAAGGATTAAGTCCAAAAGCAGCAGCCCTTGGTGCAATAGATGCACCAAAGTACTCAAAATCACCACCAAGTATATCATCAATGAGACTCACATTTTGTTTCATCTGTGTTAACTTTGTTTCTGTCTGACCACCCTGCGCGTTGATTCCTGCAATAATTTCATTCTTAAGATTGAGAGATGATGCTGTTGAGCCGATCCTTGTCAGTGCATCATCAAGAGATACTGCACCAGAATTTATCGCATCAACCCACTGTTGAGCACCTGGTGATATTGCGACAGTCTGACCGCCCGTAGTTGTGACAACAGTACTACCTGGAACAATTGCTCCACCACCTACAGGCGCCTCCCCGCCCGCCCTTGATATGATCTCCCCTGTCTGCGTGTCCATGAGCACCGTGCTTCCGTTGTCAAGTTTCACCACCTGTGTTTCACGCTTCGCCTCTGCGGGTGCCATAAGCCCACTCTGTGCCAATATCTGCAACGCCTCCTCTTTCGTCTTTGCTGAATTTATCGCGCTCAATGTGAGGCTATCTGCACCAAGTTGCACCGCCTTGATTCCCATGTCATAGATTGCAGTCTTATTCTCCTCCTCCGCCTTCACTTTTGCATCTTCCGCATCCAATTTTGCCTTAGTAATTGCCGCGCGACGCTTCTCCTCAGTTGTGCGTGCGGGGTCGCTCATATACATGTCAAGGTTTGCGCGAGCGTCGGCAAGTTGTGCACGTTTCGGGTCGAACTCTGCTTTGACCGCGGCATCGACTTGCTGAATGGCAAGGGAAAGATTCCCGTTTGCAGCGGAAAGTAATGATGAGACACCGAGTTGCTTGATGGCGTTTTGGCGTAACTGTGCCGTCTGAATAGGTGCGACACCCCCCTTGGTTACGTTTGCTCCGCCCGCCTGAATATCTTGCTGTACCTGTAGTGGGATTGTTTTGTATTCGTTCGCCAGTTGGTCGAATTGCGCGGTGAGGTCTTGCACCTGCTGTTTCTTCGCTAAGTATATTGGGTCTG
>Ga0208245_1000371_pt1 | contig 40044 bp, 66 predicted proteins | sample RifOxyC1_FD_184035 | JGI IMG/M metagenome (GOLD analysis project Ga0208245, IMG submission 184035) | Soil microbial communities from Rifle, Colorado - Rifle Oxygen_injection C1 (SPAdes) | ecosystem: Environmental > Terrestrial > Deep subsurface > Rock core/Sediment | place: Rifle, Colorado... | reverse complement strand
TCAAATTGTATGTTTCAAAAAGAGCTTTTAATTCCGCCAGAGCGGGGGGCTTGCCTTGTATTGTAAAAAGAAATGTATTCATCTGCGTCTTCTTTTAGACGTATGGCGTTTTAATTTCTTTCCGCCGCTTCTTCTGCCAACTAAGCTTTCTATGTGAGCTTCAATTCTCTCAATTCTTTTGTCAATTATAACTATGTAACGCAGACTCCAAATTATTCCAACCAGCAACCCAATAATTGCCGACCATAGAACTATTTCTCCAGAGGCCAAACCATTTACCATAGAATACAAAAGAATTGTTGACTATAAAAAACTATTGTTGAAACTATACATTAAATTGTACAGATAAATCAGAAACAGCTATTTTTAATCCAAATCGTCATTTACTACTTTTGGAACTGCGGGAGCTTCCTGCTCTTGTCTCCATACTTTAGCAAAACTTGGAGTTGCAATTAACCAGTTTTCTCCAAATCCAGCGATGTCGCCTTCATTTGCTTCAATAGTTTTCTTTAATTTATCAATCGCTCTCTTTAATTCAGAAACATCTTTCTCCTTCAAAGGAGCAATGTTTAGGATTGATATGGTATTACCGTCTCTTATGGCTGCAAGAATTTGCTTGATATCGTCATACTGATTTAATGTGAAAGGTCTTATCAAAACTTTGGCTTTTTGATCCTTCAATTCAGCCTCTAGCTCGACATAATCTTCGCCTAATTCTACTTTGCTCTCAGAACTTATAACCGAGCTAAGCTTTTTTTTGAATGCATCCCATACCATGTTATATCACTTCAATTCCCAGTTATTTAAATACATTTCTATGATAGAATCTAATAGTTGCAGTTCAGTGTTCCTGGGCGCCTTCAAGCAAACTAGACAAATTCCAGATTTGTGTTCTAGTGTAAGAATTCAAATTTGGGTCAAGACTCAAGTCTTCAACTTTCTGGAGAGCAGAGTCAATCTTTATAGATATGTTATCTTCATCCCTGAAGTCATCTTTTATTTCAGTCAAAATCGTCCTTACGCTTTTTGAAATAGAATTATCGGAAGATAGGTTTTCAAGTAATTCATTGACATCCGAAAGGTCTACCATTTTAATATTATCCATAATTATTGGAATTGAAATCTGAATGTCTTATAAATATTGCGCTGTTAACGAAGTGGCTAATATAAGTTATAGTTTGATTTTTTTAACTACTCAAGTTCTTTTGCAACTTCTTTCTGAAGTTCAACTGCTTTATCTTTAGTTTTGCTCTCTTGACTGTCAAGAGATTTAATTCGTAGATTCAAATCTTCTTTTCTGTCAGACAATTCTTTTTTCAGCTCAGAAGAATTTTTTTCAATTAGCAAATCACCTATTAATTTGTAAGCAGGAGCTTTCGCACTATCTAATTCGCGCATTGCATTTTCCGTTTCAAGTAATTGTATTTGCAGCTGTTGTTTTTGCTGTCCAAAAAAACTTAATCTTTGGTGCAGCAATTGCAGTTCTGCCATTTTGTCTTGTGAATTTTGTTTTGTGTCCTGTTTTGCCATTTTATGAACCCATGTAAGTTTGAACTAAAATCAAAGGTTAAAAGTCTTATGCACGTTTGTCAACAGCCTCAATGCTAGACTGCACAATTGCAATCAATCCCGCAATTGTATTTATGACTGCTCGGAAGGATGTCGCATCTTCAGCTTCAATTGTAATTGTTAATTTATCTTTTAATTTCTTGAGTTTGTAAGCAGCTCTTTCGCTTTTGAAATCCTGTTCTGGTAGAAGAGCGTTGTAGTATGAATCTAAATCAATTGATTTGCCAGAAATTTCAATTACAGATTTGTACATCGTGAATAGATTATCGGGCTTTGACTTTCTTGCTCACGTTTGGTCGTTTTTTTACAATTATTCGTGAGCCACAGTAAGTGCAAATTATTCTTTTCTCTACGTCTTTCATATCTAATTCTTGCTGACAACTAAAACATTTGTACATTTTATTCACTTACCTCTGCTGTTACTGGTTCTTCAACCATTGTTGGTAATATATTTGCGTGGCTTATACCCGGTTCGTAAGCTCTGCCCGCGAACTTTGATTCACAGCTTCTGCAGAACCATATTCCAGTTGCTAATCTTTTGACTGCTAATTTTTCACAGAATGGGCACTTGTGTCTACCTCTTTGAATTTTTTCTATTTTTAATACAGATTTCCTTAGTTTCAATCCATATCTGGCGCCCCAGCGCCCAGTTGAGCCGACTTTCTTTGTTGCCATGTTAAATTATAATATTTGCAGAAGAATAGGGCTGTTTTGCCTTTAAAAAGATATTTATACCCTGATTATTTTTCATAATATATGGCCTTTGACATATCAGGAATAAATTACTTGGCAGTTGCTGTAGCGGCTATTGCAAGTTTTGTTGTCGGCTATATCTGGTACAGCGTACTGGGTAAGAAGATGATGAAGAATAAACCGCACAAGAATGACTGGACAGCTTATATCGGCGAATACGTATTAGCCGCCATAATGGCTTTAGTTTTGGCCGTTGTCCTTAATGTAGCGAATGTCGGAGCAGACTGGATGGGTGCTATAATGGTAGCTTTCTGGTTGTGGCTTGGCTTTATCGCAACAGTGCAGTTTAGCAAGGTCGTATGGGGTATGGAGAAATTCAATGACGTATTATTCAAGTCCCTGTATTACTTAGTTAGCTTAGCAGTAATGGCTATAGTTTTGGTAAGTGGTATTGTACCGGCTTACTAAGAATTCTTTTTTCTTTTGTTTTTAAACTAATAAAATATAGCTATATGTCTAAAACTACTTGTGCAATATAATTTGCACCTTTCTTCTCTAACTTGAAATTATGCCACGTTGCAGCTTTTACATCTGAACGCAGAAGGTGCTTGCCCATCTGCAATGGTTCGCCCGATAACTCTGCGGTCAGTAAATAAGCATCTTCTTTCTTTTTAATATCAACTTTAAAACTGCTAATCAACATTGATTCAGCATCTTTGTAATATACGATTTCATTTAAGAAATTTATAAGCAATGTACTTTCATCTTTAGCTCTTAGTCTAATCGGCTTTTTGAACTTAGATTTGACTGATTTCATATCAACCATAGTATCCATAAGAGCTAAAGCACAATTTTTGAACAATTCATTGAGGTTCTTACCTGTAGCCTCAAAAGTTATGTCTGCAGTTACCGAGTTTTTGAGGAATTTGTAAGGTTTTGCTTTTGTTGGCATACTTTTACTAATAGGCAATTTAATAAATAGTTAACGGACGATATTATCATCACGCCGACGTCGGATAACCCGGTATTCCGTCCGCCTTGAGATAGAACAGCTCTAGCGAGACAGCGGATGCCCGTAAGGGTGTGTAGGTTCAAATCCTGCCGTCGGCGCTTAATTCTCTCGTAACATTTATATCAGTAGAACTCACGGTTTAACTTATGTTACAAGTGCCAACTAAACGGCCACCACTCAGGAAACTGAATGACTGGACGTGGGAAATTTCTCAAGACTATAAGAAAGATGGACCCAAGATGTTGGTGCCAGCCAGAATTTTCGCATCTAAAAAATTAATTGATGAGATGGATTTAGCAGTCTATGAACAGATAAGTAATGTCGCGGCTCTGCCAGGGATTGTAAAAGCGGCAATGGTAATGCCAGATGCGCATTGGGGTTATGGTTTTCCTATTGGGGGAGTTGCAGCATTTGATTTAGATAAGGGAATTGTAAGTCCGGGTGGGATCGGTTACGACATAAATTGCGGGATGCGTCTGATAAGAACAGATTTTACACTAAAAGAAATTGAGCCGAAATTAAAACAGTTAGTTGACAGTTTATTTAGATTAGTTCCAGCAGGCGTCGGACGAAAAGGTTTTGTTAGAATTACGGGAAAAGACTGGAAAGATGTTGCGCAGGATGGAGCGCAGTGGTGCATAAAAAAAGGATACGGATTTGATAAAGATAAAGAACATATCGAAGATTACGGTGCTATTGCGGGAGCAGATGCGTCTGAAGTTTCTGACAAAGCAGTCAAGCGCGGAGTTACAGGTCTTGGAACATTAGGAAGCGGTAATCATTATTTAGAAATACAAGTAATTAAAAAAGAAAATATCTTTGACGAAAAGATTGCGAAAACATTTGGATTATTTCCGGGACAGGTTGTTGTAATGGTGCACACTGGAAGCAGAGGACTTGGACATCAAATATGTACTGATTATGTAGATTTATTCAGACCGAAATTAAAAGATTGGGGAATTGATGTCAGAGATCAGGAATTAAGCTGCGCTCCAATTAATTCTAAAGAGGCCGAGAGGTATTTGAAAGCAATGCGCAGTGCCGCCAATTACGCATTCGCAAACAGACAAGTAATTACTCACCAAATTAGAAAAGGATTTTCCGAAGCGTTCGGAAAAAATATCGATAATATGGGAATGGAATTGATATACGATGTAGCTCACAATATAGCTAAAGAAGAACAGCACATAGTTGACGGCAAGAAAAAGAAAGTTTTAGTTCATAGAAAAGGCGCTACAAGATGTTTTGGCCCAGAGAGAAGTGAATTGGCAAATATATTCAGAAAAACTGGCCAGCCAGTTATCGTTGGTGGCTCTATGGAGACAGGTTCATATCTTTGTGTTGGTACTGCCAAAGCGGAAGAAGAAACATTTGGTTCAACAATGCACGGCGCCGGAAGAACTATGTCAAGAACTGCTGCGATGAAAGAATTTCAAGGCGAGAAACTGCAGAAAGCAATGGAGAAAAAAGGAATTTATGTGCACGCTGTTTCTATGTCTGGCTTAGCAGAAGAAGCCGGCAAAGCATACAAAGATATCAATGAAGTAATTGATACAATGGACAACGCAGGAATCAGCAAGAAAGTTGTAAGATTCTTGCCAGTCGGAAATGTAAAAGGTTAGGCATTAGGGTCGTGTTTATTTATAAGACTCTTATAATCAGAGAGTATTTTCCAAATTGATATAACTAAAATTATTCCAATTGCCAATAAAACTACATCAGTAGTTTGTACATAAGTTAGATAGTCGTGCGTATATTTCCAATAGATTGAACTTGCAGAGTAGCCGGCAAGAATTATATTTACGAAAATTAATGTCAGCAGAATTTTTATCGGTGCAGTGTCACTGCCTTTGCCCATTAGACGTTTTAGTTTCAATGCTAATACGAATGCAATCGCAATTAACGCAACCGCTGCTAAACTTATGTATGCGAATATACTATATGTCATCACTCATCCTCCAAATGTTTCAAATGCACGAATTCTGGAAGTATTGGATTTGAACTTAATGTAACTTTGCAGTCGCCCGCAAATTTTTTTAAATCGTGCTCAATGAAATGTCTCAAATTATTGTTGTTTTTCGCAGAGCATATTAATAAATAATTATATTGTCCAGAAACTTCAAAGCAATTCAAAATTTTTGCATTTGCAGAAATACTTTTTCTGAATTCAATTTCCTTTTGTTTTGGTACTTGCAATTCAACAATTAGTGTTTGGTAATTTAACTTATCTAAATTCAGGCTCGCAGAAATTTTTAGCACTCCAGCTTCTATTAATTTATCAATTCGTGTAGCAATTGCAACTCTTGAAATATCCATTCCCTCTGAAAGATTAGTCAAAGATACTCTACCATCCTTCGCAAGCTTACTAATTATTTGTTTGTCAATGTTATCAAGCATTTATTGGAGAAAAGTAGTACGTATATAAAATAATCGTTGTGCTGTTACGCTTAGTAATTGTATTCTTTACTTTAGAAACATTTATATAGATAATACTTTCATAATGTAAGTATCGGACTGAAATTGCTTACAGTTCGAATCCGTCTTGCAAAGGAAAATCCTTTGCATCACACTCATTAAGGGGGTTCAAATGACAATAAAGAAAAGACAAAAACGATTGCAGGTATTCGATTTGCAAAAAAATACAGAGGCAGATGCCTATTACAAACTTTTAACGAAGATTGCTAAACAAGATATCAAAGTTCCAATAATGGCCAAAGGTACAATGCGAATGGTTGATTTGTCAAAGCAGCTGAAAAAGGTTGACTTTTATCCGCCATTTGAAGCTTATTGGACGCAGAAGGAGAGACAACTTATTCCTGCGTTATCAACTCAAACTCACTTCTAAAAACGAGAAGTGGCCAACACTAGCTTAGGCTAGTGCCTCCAAATCCGAGCGCCTCCAAAATGTCTCGTCCGTAAGGTTGGGACACGCTCGGACCCATACTCTCAATTTTAATAATAGCCTTGAAGCAGTGCGAAAACCAAAAGTTTTATATACTATATTATCTATATTGTAACCAATGGCAAATGCCGATTATGATAGTCCAGAACCTGAATACGGAGATAATCCGGATGAAAGCTGGGAAGATTTATACAGCGCCAATAATGTTAGTACGATTTTAGATGGTTCTAATCCGGGTAGATTTGGCAACAGATTCTATGAACGGCCAAAACCAGAACTTACAAGAGATGTTTTGGGCGCAGCAGTTATTGATCCTAATGTTCTAAAACCAGTTTCTAGAAATATAGCTTTAGAGACAATTTTAAGATAACAATCTTTATAAAGCCCCGAAGGGCGATTTAATTACCCCTGCAATCTAGAATTCTGTCGCTTTAGATAAGAATCTCCGAATATATGGAAGTGTAAATGGGACATACGAAAAGAAAGCGACCACAGAGAGGAAGTAGAGCTGTTTGGCCAAGAAAGAGAGCCAAACGAATAAATCCAATTATCAAGAATTGGCAGATACGAAGTGATGCTAAGCCTTTAGGTTTTGCCGGCTATAAAGCTGGTATGACTTCTGTTCTTATTGTTGACAACAGACCAAAATCTCCGACAAAAGGAGAGGAAATACGCAAGGTTGTTACAATACTCGAGGCACCAAGTTTGAAAGTCGCTGCGATGCGAATTTATGAAAGTACTAATTATGGCAGGAAAGTTATATCTGAATTTTGGGCAGAAGGCCTAAATAAAGAAAAAGATTTGTTAAGAAAAGTAAATGTACCAAAGAAAAGAACCGCAACTTTAGACAAACTAAAAAATAAATTGTCTGATATTTCTGAAGTAAGATTAGTTGTATATATGCAGCCAAGAGGTACTGGTTTAGGAAAAAAGACTCCCGAAGTTTTTGAACTGCCAATCGGCGGTAATGTTGATGCGCAATTTAATTACGCAGCAGAAAAATTAGGAAAGGAAATTAATGCATCTGATGTTTTCAAAGCAGGCGAATTTGTTGACGCTCACGGCGTTACAAAAGGAAAAGGTTTCCAAGGCGATATCAAGAGATTTGGTGTAAGACTTGAAAGACACAAAGCCGAATTTGGACGAAGACACAGATCTACAATGGGTCCGACAACACCAAGTAAAGTTGGCTGGTGGATTCCAATGCCTGGACAAATGGGTTTCCATAAAAGAACGCATTACAATTCTCAAATTCTGAAAATTTCTAACATAAATGATTTGCAAGTAAATCCCATTTCTGGATTTTCACGTTACGGAACTGTAAGGGGCGATTACATTTTAGTTTCTGGCTCCGTTCCTGGAGCGAAGAAACGACTCATAGTTTTATCGCACTCAATCAGACCGACAAGCAAGTTTACAGATGCTGCAGAAGTTTTACAAGTAAGCTTGAGGAGCCAACAGCAATGATATGGTGTATTGATAATAATTATTCTGGAGAAAGCAATACAGATGCACCATCGTGGAAAACTGATGTTGAATTGGGTGGCCAAAATAAAATAGATGTAGATATAGCTGTACGAACCTTAGGGCATATGACTAGTAAGCAAGCATTAGATTATTGTAAAAGGCGAAACATTGACATTAGCAAAACTTACACACCAACTCCGAGAGAATTAAAATTACTGAAAGAAATTTATCCTGAAAAACGCTTTAATATTTTATTAAAAGATGATGGAAGAGAATCATTAGAGACTTTAGTTAATAATGATTTAGTTGCAAAAAGCCGCTGGGGCTTTCATCTAACACCACAAGGTATTGTAAAATTATATAGGGGATGCAAATGAAAACTGCTGTTTATTCAATCAAAGGCGAGAAGATTGCAGACGTAGAATTACCAACGCAATTTTCTGAAACAATTCGTCCTGATTTAATTAAAAGAGCAGTTTTAGCAATCCAATCTCATAAATACCAGCCTTATGGAACAGATCCAGAAGCTGGAAATAAACAAGGCAAGGCTTGGACAAAGAACAGACATAAATGGGATACAACTTACGGAAAAGGTCAGTCAAGAATTGCAAGAAAGGCTTTGTCTATACGTGGAAAAAGAATTTTCTGGGTTGCTGCAAGAGTTGCACAAACAGTCGGCGGACGAACTGCACACGCCCCGCAGGTTGATAGGAAAGTCAGCCAGAAAATAAACGTTAAAGAGAGATTGAAGGCACTGCGTTCAGCAATTTCAGCATCAGTAAATAAAGAATTAGTTGCACAGAAACATAATTTATCCGGCATAAAAGCATTCCCATTAATTGTTGAAAACAAAATTGAGAACTTGAAAAAGTCAAAAGAAATAATTGATACACTTAATGCTCTTGGTTTAAATGCAGAACTAGAAAGAACAATGCAAAGGAAAGTAAGAGCTGGCAAAGGAAAAATGAGAGGAAGAAAATACAGGACAAAAGTTGGACCACTGATAGTTGTTTCTGGTCCTTGCGACACTGAAAAATCTGGAAGAAATGTTCCTGGTGTTGAGATATGTCAAGTCAAGCACTTAAATTCAGAATTACTTGCTCCTGGTGCAAGACCAAGCAGACTTGTAATTTGGACTCCAGCAAGTCTAGATGTAATTAACAAGGAGGAATTATTCAAATGACAAACCAAAACTTAATGATTGGATTAGCAAGTTTTGCTAGTCGTTTTAGTAATGCGAGGTTAGCAAAATGATAGCAAATGATCCTTTAGCAATCTTGAAATATCCGCTTAGCACAGAAAAGGCGGTTAGGAAAATGGAAGCAGAAAATGTTTTGCTTTTCGTTGTTGACAAGAAAGCAACGAAGAAACAAATCAAGTGGGCTGTTGAAAAAGCATTCAACGCTAAAGTGCTTAGTGTTAACACTTTGATTGACAACAGCGGCATCAAGAAAGCCTATATCAAACTATCACCAGAAACTTTGGCGGTTGACATAACAACGCAGTTAGGATTGGCATAACTATGACGAAACGATTGATACAACAAGCAAGAGGAAAGGGTAGTCTTAGATACCAGGCTCCAAGTTTCAATTATGCTGGTAGGATAACTTATCCAAAGCAGACTGAACAAACTTTGCGCGGAGAAGTTCTTGATATAATTAATTCAGTTGGGCATTATGCCCCATTAGCAATAATACGTTATGAAGATGATCAGGAAGTTTTGCTTCCAGCCGCACTTGGATTAAGAAAAGGTGATGCTGTGTTAGCAGGAGAAAACACAGAAGTTAAACACGGAAACATAATGAAATTAGGAAATGTTCCATTCGGTTCACCAGTATTTAATATTGAATTAATTCCGGAAAACGGACCTAAATTTGTTAGAGCATCTGGCGCAGCATTTGTAATCACAAGAGAAGGCGACAAAATAGTTTTGAAAATGCCTTCAAAGAAACTTGTCAAGTTTAGCGAAAACTGCAGAGCTACTGTTGGAGTAGTTGCTGGCGGTGGAAGAGTTGATAAACCATTTGTCAAGGGTGGAAAGAAACACATTGCACGAAGAAGAAGAGGTAAATTACATCCAACTGTAAGTGGTGTAGCACAGAATGCGGTTGACCACAAGTTTGGTGGAACTCACAGAAGAACAAAGGGAAGACCATCAACAACTGCAAGAGGAGCACCTCCTGGAAGAAAAGTTGGTTTGATTGCAGCAAGAAAGACAGGAAGAGGAGGCAAGAGGAAGTAATAGCATATGGCAAAAGAATTTAGATACAGAGGAAAGACGGCACAGGAGTTGCAAGCTATGACTTTGAAAGATATAGCTGAATTATTCCCATCAGAAAAAAGAAGAAACATCAAAAGAGGCTTTTCATTCATACAAAAAAAATTATTGGAAAAAGTCAGAGAACAGAAAGACGGCAAAAGAAAAAAGCCAATAAAAACACACGCAAGAGATATGGTAATTTTGCCAGAAATGTTTGGTCTGACACTTAATGTTCATAACGGAAAGGAATTCGTTCCGTTGGAAATAAAACCAGAGATGGTTGGTTGGAATCTCGGCGATTTTGTTTTGACAAGAAAAGATGTCAAGCACGCAGCACCTGGTGTGGGTGCAACAAGAGGTTCAAAGCACCAGTCGGTAAAGTAAAATGACAAAATATAGCTTTCAAGGATACGATGGAAAAGTAATGGCAAAAGTAGTTGGAAGAAACTTGCAAATATCTGCAAAGAAATCTTACGAAGTCGCAAATTTCATAAGAGGAAAGAAAGTAGACCGCGCTGTCAACGAACTTCAATTAGTAGTAGATCAAAAACTTGCAATTCCATACAGAAGATACGGCATGAATACCTCGCACAAACGAGGAATTGGTCCAGGAAAATATCCGCGAAATGTTTCAGTTGCAATCGCAGTTTTACTTAGCAGTTTGAAATCAGTTGCAAAAGAAAAAGGATTGAACGAAAAAAATCTTACAATTATACACGCCGCAGCACACCGAAGTTCAAGAATAATGCACAACGGAAGGAACAGAGGTGTTAGAAAAAATATGCACTTTGAACTTGTAGCTAAAGAGTTGGAAGACAAGAAGAAAACTACAGTAGCTGTAAAACATAATGATTCCAAAGTAGAAAAGAAGGAAACTAAATCAGCAGTTAGCACGGGAGATAAATTACAATGATAGAACGAGAATTTATCAAAGAGAAAATAAAACATATGAAGGTAAAAGAATTCCTAGATGCAAAAATAGGTAGTATGGCTGGTTTAGGAAGTATAACTATTGAAAAAACTCCACTCGGCGAAAAAATAATTGTTGAGGCAGTTCGCCCAGGTTTGATAATTGGAAGAGGCGGAAAAATGATTCAAGAGTTAACCGCTACATTAAGAACTAAATTCAAACTTGAAAATCCACAGATAGAAGTAAGAGAAATAGAAAGACCAAACTTAAGTGCATCTGTTATGGCGAAGAAAGTTGCATCTGATTTGGAAAGATTTGGCTCTTCAAGATTCAAAGCAATTGGTTACAAAACTTTAACTCAAATTATGAAATCAGGCGCACTTGGCGCTGAAATAGTAATAGGTGGAAGAGGCGTCCCTGGTGCAAGAGCTCACACTTGGAGATTCCCCGCTGGCTATATGAAAAAGAGCGGACAAATTGCACTTGAGCAAGTTGATCACGTCAAGACAAGCGCAAACTTGCGTTCTGGTACAGTTGGAGTTCAGGTAAGAATAATGCACCCAGATATACAATTGCCAGATAAAATAGACATAATTGAAAATGTTCAAATTCCTGAAGACGTGCAGAAAGAAATTGATGCATTAGAAAAAGAGGAACAAGCAATACTAAAACCAAAAGCAAAGAAGAAAAAGAAATCTAAGGAAGCTTTAGCAGATGATGCAGGTATAGTTGTAATTGAAGCAGAATCAAAGAAGACTAAACGGAAAAAAGCCGAAAAAGTAGACGAAGTGGAATTAGATGAAAACGAAACAGAAAGTTCTGATGAAAAATCAGATTTAGAAATTAACACAAACGAAAGTGAACAAAAGGAGGCAGCTAAAAATGACGAAGGCATTCAAGATAGTAAAGAATCTGAGCAATAAGGAAAGGAAAGGTGTAATGGAAGACGCACGAAAACAGTTAGTCAAACTGAATGCACAGAGAGCTGTAGGTTCAGCAATAGAAAATCCAGGAAAAATAAGAGCGCTAAGAAAAACAATAGCACGTATACTTATGTTAGAAGCCACGCCAGTTGCAAAAACTGAGGCTGATAAAGGAGGTCAGAAGTAAAAAATATGTCAGAGATATGCGCCATTTGTGGATTGCCAAAGGACATCTGTGTATGTTCCGACATCTCAAAAGAGGGCCAAAAAATAATCGTTAAGATGGACAAGAGAAAATACGGAAGTCCAACAACGGTCATTGAAGGTCTTGAGGCAAAAGATGACGAAATAAAATCTGTCGCAAAAAAACTCAAAGAAAAACTAGCTTGTGGTGGAACTTGCAAAGCTAAAACAATTGAACTGCAAGGTGACCATAGAAGAAAAGTCAAAGACTTGCTTGTTCAGCTTGGGTTCGCAGCAGATAGTATTGAGGTAATTCAATAATGAGCATCACACCGAATAATGTGGTTCGCCACGAATTCATAGGTCTCAGTGCTGAGATAACCAATGCGCACAATAAAAGCAGCGTTGGTTTGAACGGCAAAATTGTAGATGAGACTTACAAGACGTTCGTGCTGGAAACAAAAAAAGGAGACAAGACTGTGTTCAAGGAACACGCCACATTCAAGGTTACGCTTCCCGATAAAAGGAAAGTTGAAATCAGCGGAGACATACTCGTTGCGCGTCCGTGGGACCGCATCAAGAAAAAATTATCACAATGGTAACGAAAAAAGAAAAACAAAGTAAAGTTTTCTATAAAGGTGGAAAACCAATCTATCTACGCGGAAGAGTATTCGAAGGTATAGTTGTTTCTGACAAGATGCAGAATACAGTTACTGTAGAATGGCCAAGAATAGCTTACATTCCAAAGTATGAACGTTACGAGAAGAAACGCTCACGAGTTCACGCTCACAACCCAGCAGAAATTTCTGCAAAAGTTGGTGATAAAGTAAAGATTGCAGAATGCAGACAGATTGCAAAGACTGTTTCATTTGTTGTAATTGAGAAACTAGCTGGAGCTCAGGAGTTAGCAAAATGAAAGATGTAAAATCAAATGTCAGCCGACCACTTCCGATTGGAGCAACTGTAATAGGTGCAGACAACGGCGGAGCTAAGATAATGAGAATAATCTCAGTAAAAGGATTCAAGGCAAGAACAAGAAAGTTAATGTGCGCCGGAGTTTCAGACCAAGTTAAAGTAACTGTAATTTCAGGAAAGCCAGATATGGTTCACAAGATGGCAGACGCAGTAATCGTAAGGCAGAAAAAAGAATTCCAGCGCCCAGACGGCACAAAAGTAAAATTTGAAGACAACGCAGCCATAATTTTGAAGGATCCAAAATTAGGTATGCCAAAAGGTACACTCATCAAAGGACCAATTGCAAAGGAGGTCGCATTGCGATGGCCATCGGTAGCCAAAATCGCAACTAGCATACTATGAAATCCGAATGGAATAAATCTTGGAACTCAAGTACACAGCCAAGGAAGCAGCGCAAGTTTAGACATAACGCCCCTATTCAAGAGAGGAGAAAGTTGATGGCGAGCAATTTGTCAAAAGAACTGCGAGGTAAATACAAGCGAAGAAGTTTCCCTGTAAGAATAGGTGATAAGGTCAAGGTAATGCGCGGACAGTTCAAAGGTAAAATCAGTGCGATAGACAAAGTTGATGTCACAAAATACAAAGTGTATTTGACAGATGTCGCTTTGAAAAAAGAAGGCGGACAAGCGCCGATAAAATATCCACTTTCACCAAGTAATATTCAATTGATAACTTTAAATTTGGATGATAAAGCCAGAATTAAGGCTCTTGAGAGGACAAAGAAATAATGGCAAAATTAAAACATATGTCAAGGTTGGCTGCACCGAACACGTGGCCAATTAAAAGGAAAGGAACAAAGTGGATAGCTAAACCTACGCCAGGCGCCAATATATTAGAATTATCAATGCCATTGTCAGTATGTTTAAGGGAACTTTTAGAAGTAACTGAAAACAGAAGTGAAGTAAAGAGACTTTTGAATGCAAAAGAAGTTCTTGTAAACGGCAGGAATTTGAAAGACGAAAGATTCTCTGTCGGCATATTTGATGTTATAGCTTTTCCAAAATCAGGAAAGAATTTTAGACTTGTAATGAATTCAATAGGTAAATTAAATTTCATTGAAATTACAAAAGAGGAGGCTAAACTTATCGTCGCAAAAGTTGTCAGCAAGACAACGCTGAAAAAAGCAAAACAGCAGCTAAATATGAGCAACGGCTGGAATATATTATCAAATGAAAAATACAAGGTAGGAGATGTTCTTTTTGTTGATGTCAATACAAGAAAGCCAATCAAACATATAGCATTCGCAAATGGAAAACTTGCTTACGTTGTGGGCGGTAAGCATCCTGGAGTTTTCGCTAAGATAAAAGATACTAAAGAAATTGGTGAGCTGAAAAAGAGAAAGATAGCTATAATGAAAAACGAAGGTGAAACTTGGGAAACTGATGCTAACCAATTATTTGTAATTGGAGATAAGGAGGCAGAAATCAAACTACAATGACGACCGAAACTATAGCTATGAACAAGAGCAAAGAAATACGGCTTAGTAAAGTAACGCTGAATATAGGCGCAGGTACAACAACAGAAGGTGTTGACAAAGCTGTAACACTTTTAGAAACAATTTCAGGAATGAAAGCAGTCAAGGCAAAAGCCAGGAGAAGAATTGCAAATTTCAATATTAGACCGGGCTTACCGATTGGAGCAATAGTAACACTGCGAGGAGAAAAGGCAAGAGAAATACTTCAAAGATTATTGAAATCAGTTGAAAATAAAATTAAGGAAGAAAGTTTCACACAAAATGGATTCTCATTCGGCATAAAAGAATACATTGACATACCTGGTGTAAAGTACGATCCGAAAATCGGAGTAATTGGTTTGCACGTTAACGTTTCTTTAGAAAGATGCGGATATAGAGTAAAGAGAAGAAAAATCCGTAATATGAGAATAGGTACAAAGCACGAAATATCGGGTAAAGAGTGTGCCGATTGGGCACAGAAAGAACTTGGAATAATATTCAAGGTTGAAGAGGAACAGCAATGGTAAAACGCCCAGTACTAGAAAAAATCAACGTTAGTAAAACAAGACTAATCAGATTCAAGCGTCACAACTCTCCTAAGTTGCGCAAGTTTGGAAACAGACTAAGCATCTGCCAAAGATGTGGCGGAACAAGGAGAATGATAAAAAAATACAGCTTGAATATTTGCGGAAGATGTTTCAGGGAGGTTGCTAAGGAACTTGGTTTCCGAAAGCTAAGATAAAATGATGCACGATGTATTGGCCGATATGCTGGCCAGAATAAAAAATGCACAGGTTAAAGGAAAGACAGAACTAACTGCACAACCAGTCTCAAAATTAGGATTGAGTATACTTGATATACTAAAAGTAGAAGGTTACATTGATTCGTACGACTACAAAGATGACAAGAGAGGCGGCGTAGTAACAATAAAATTGAACGGTAAAATAAATGGAATAGGTGCGGTAAAGCCTCGTTATGCATTGAAACTTGACGAGTTTGAAAAATTTGAAAAAAGATATTTGCCTGCAAAAGATTTTGGCAGATTAATTATCTCAACTTCCAACGGATTATTGACGCATATGGAAGCGAAGAAGAAACGAAAAGGAGGCGTGTTGTTAGCATATGTCTACTAAATTGAAAAGCTATCAGTTTGAAGTGCCTGAAGGCGTATCTGTACAGGCAAAAGGATTGAATGTTACCGTTAGATTTGGTAATAAGGAATTAACAAGAGAGCTAAGTAAGTTTGTAAGTGTGCAACAGGCCGACAAGAGTGTTACAGTTAGCGCACTAAATAAAACCGCAACTTCAAGAATGCAGGCGGGAAGCTATGCAAGCCACGTTAAGAATATGGTTGCGGGTGTGCAGAAGCCTTTCGTTTACAAATTAAAAATAATTGGAACTCACTTCCCAATTAATATTAATCAGACAGCAGAAGAGCTGTCAATACAAAACTTCCTTGGCGAAAAAAAACCGAGAAAAGTAAAACTGCACAAAGATGTTATTGTAAAAGTAAATGGCGATATAGTAACAGTAGAATCATCTGATATAGAAAAAGCTGGAATGATTGCAGCCAGAATAGAACAGGCATCAAAAGTTAGAGGAAAAGACAGGAGAGTTTTCCAAGATGGTATCTACATAGTAGAGAAGGCTGGAGAACCTATATTGAAGTAATATGGCAGAAACATTATTGAAATTAAGAGCAGAAATCAGCAAACGTAGACCAAAGTTTCCAAGAAATAAATCCGGACACAGACCGCTTTTGCGAAAGTCTGGCTGGAGAAAACCATCAGGACACAACACGAAATTAAGACTGCACAGAGGAAGCAGACTGCCAATTGTTACAGATGGCTTTAGAGGACCTGTTGAAGTTAGGGGACTGCATAAATCAGGAAAAAATATGGTATTAGTTCACAATATGTCACAATTGCTAAGTTTGAAACCAGCAGAGGATGCCGCGATAATCGCAGATATTGGAAAGAGAAAGAAATACGATTTGATAAAGAAAGCATCAGAGTTGAACATTATGATTACAAATGTTATATCTGTACAAAAAACGCTTGATAAAATTGAGAAAGACGTAAAAGTGCGAAAGCATTTGCGCTCGGAATTTATCAAGAAAAGAACGACCAAGGTGGAAGCTAAGAAGAAAGATGAAAAGAAAATAGATGAAAAGAATGCTAAATTAGATTTGGAGAAAAAGGAAACAAAATCAGAGGTAACTAAACAAGACGTTAACTCTAAGAAGGAGAAAACAAGAGAACAAATAATCAAAGAACAGCAGGCAAAAGCTGATTTGACAACCGTTGGAAAGGAGAGTGCGAAGTAATATCGCTTAAACTAAAATGAATCTTAAGACACAAAAAATATTGGCGGCGAAGGTAGCTAAAGTTGGCGTGCACAAGATAGCTATAAATCCAGCGAGATTGGATGATTTGAAAGAAGCTATTACAAAAGCAGACATCAGCGCCCTTATAAAAAGCGGAGCAATTACAATCAAACAAACTAAACGTCCATCGCGCCACAGAGCAGTTGCAAGACACCTGCAGAAAAAGAAAGGCAGACAACGGGGACACGGAACAAGAAAAGGAAGAAAAAAAGCAAGAACTCCGAGAAAGGAGCAATGGGTAAGAAAAATAAGACTGCTTCGTGAACAATTACACTCTTACAGAGATGAAAATAAAATTGAGAGAAATATATTCGTAGATTTGAAACAAAAAGCAAAAGGTGGTTTCTTTAGATCAAAGAACCATATGATCTTTTACATCAAATCTAACAACTTGTTGAAAGATGGAGTAAAAAATGAGTAAAGGACCAAGATTTGTAGTTAGATTCAGAAGAAGAAGAGAAGGCGTAACTGATTACTACTCTCGACTTAGATTATTAAAATCAAGAATTCCGAGATTAGTTGTAAGGAGAACTAACAGATACATAATTGCGCAAGTCAACACATTTGACTTTAAGGGAGATAAAACTTTGGCGCACGCTAACTCTTTGGAATTAAAGAAACACGGATGGAATTCCGGATTGAAAAACACATCAGCTGCATATTTAATTGGATTAGTTATTGGAAAGAAAGCAGTTGAAGCAGGAGTGGAAAAGGCGATCTTTGATATGGGTTTATACAGACCTTCCAAAGGCGCAAAAGTATTTGCTGCACTAAAAGGTGCGAGTGATGCCGGCTTACAAATAACATTTGAGGATACGCTTGTCCCAAGTGCAGATAGAATTGAGGGCAAACATTTGAAATCAGATGCAAGCGCTGAATTTGCAAAGGTGAAAGGAGCGATATTAAAATAATATGGCAAAGCAAAATTTAGTAACAAGACTAACAAATTTCGCTAGTTATTATTGGAGAGGAAATTGAAATGGCAGAACAAAAGAAAGTCTATGCTAAAGAGAAAGAGGATATGGTAACAGAAGTAGAAGTTACGGAGACAGAGAAAATGCTTGAAGTTGCAGAAGAAACACAAGAGTCTAAAGAAAAGGAAATTGCACGACAAAGCAGAGCGCGCCAAGAAAGCAAAAAGCTTGACGAATGGGTACCAAAAACAGCCTTAGGTAGACAGGTAAAAGCAGGAGAAATAACAAGTCTAGAGCAAATTTTCGCATCAGGAAGAAGAATTATGGAAGCAGAAGTAGTTGATGCTTTAATTCCAGATTTATCTAACGATTTCATACTTATCGGACAGATGCACGGAAAGTTCGGAGGTGGACGAAGAAGAATAATCAGACAGACACAAAAGAAGACTGCAGAAGGAAATAAACCAAAGTTTACTGCATTGGCAGTTGTCGGAAACAGAAATGGCTATGTTGGTGTAGGTCTTGGAAAAGCAAAGGAGAGTTTGCCGGCAAGAGACAAAGCACTTCGTGCAGCCAAATTAAGTTTGATGCCAATTAAGAGAGGAAGCGGAGATTGGTCAGATGCTGCGGGCGGAGAACATTCACTGCCGTTCAAAGTAGAAGGAAAATGCGGTTCTATAAGATTAAGATTATTCCCAGCTCCTAAAGGAACTGGTTTGGTGGTAGATGAAGAATTAAAGAAAGTGCTTTCACTCGCTGGCTATAAAGATATGCGTTCAAAGTCAAGCGGACAAACAAGACAGAAAATAAATTTCATAAAAGCTTGTATGCAAGCTCTTGGAAAAACAACAAAAACTAAAGAGTTGAGAAACTAAAATGACACAAACAAAACAAATACAACAACAGGAGAATGTCGCACTTGCAGTTGTACGAGTAAGAGGCGAAGTAGGTTTGCATCCTGATGTTAAAAGAACATTTGATTTGCTAAGGTTGCGAAAGAAGCACGCGTGCGTAGTTGTAAATTTCAGCAATGCAAAATCAATGTTGAAAAGAGTAAAGGATTTCACAACTTTCGGCGAGATTGACAAGGAAGTTTTAGTTAGACTTTTGAGAACAAGAGGAAGACTTGCAGGCAATGCACATTTGACAGAAGAGTTCGTCAAAGATAAGATGAAAATGAATTTCGAAGAACTTGCAGAAGCTGTAATTGACGGAAAAGTTTCACTTAACAAAATCCCGGGCTTTAAGCCATTTTTCAGACTAGCGCCGCCAGCGGGTGGTTTCGAAAGAAACGGAATAAAACGTGGATTTGGTCAAGGCGGAGTTTTAGGCTACAGAGCCAAAAAAATAAATAAATTATTGGAGAAGATGATATAATGGTAGTAAATAAAAGACGAAAATCAAGAAGATTGCGAGGCTCAAGAACGCACGGATGGGGACATCCTAAGAAACACCGAGGTAAAGGTAACAAAGGTGGTAAAGGTTTCTCCAACAAGGGAAAGAGAGGCGCATCCAGAAAATCAAAATATTTAGCTCTAGGAATCAAGCCAATAGGAAAACACGGAATGATGCGCAAGCCGTTCTATAAATTCACTGTTCAGCCTATTAGTTTCAGAGTAATTGAAGAAAATATAGATAAATGGCTTGCAAATTCTTTGATTGAGAAATCAAATGATACTTACAAAGTTGACTTAAAGAAACTTGGTTACGGCAAATTGCTTTCGCAGGGTGCGGTAACAAAGAAATTAGCAATAACTTGCGACAGCGCTTCTGCAAAAGCAGTTGAAAAACTGCAGGAAGCTGGCGGAAGTTGCCAGATACTTCAGCAAGTAGTAGAAACAAGTGAATGATATGGTTAATTGGGACGCTATAACAGCATACTTTCCAGAGATAAGAAAACCCGAAGTAGCCAGACTTTCTTTTAACACTAAACTGATTTGGACAGGAATAATTTTACTTTTATATTTTATTTTATCGTATGTTCCTCTTTATGGATTAGGACAAAATGCCTTGCAGCAATTTGAATATTTGGCAATTATTCTTGGAGCAAGTTTTGGTTCTGTCATTAGCCTGGGTATAGGACCAATCGTAACTGCGAGTATTGTAATGCAGTTAATGGCTGGCTCTGGAATGCTTGGTCTTGATACATCAACAGCAGAAGGAAGACAGAAGTTCCAAGCCATTCAGAAAATTGCAATAATTGTATTCATATTATTTGAGTCAATCATCTATGTTATTATGGGTGGTCTCGCTCCAGATCCAGCACTTGCCGGCACTACATTATTTGCAGGTTTGCAACTCACATTGATTTTACAATTAGCATTAGGCGCATATATGATAGTTTTGATGGATGAAATTACATCTAAATGGGGCTTTGGTTCTGGAGTAGGTTTGTTTATCGCTGCGGGAGTAGCATTGCAAATCTTTGTAAGAGCATTTAATCCATTACCTTCTCCGCAAAATCCTGATGTTCCAGTTGGAGCAATTCCATATTTGTTTCAGGCATTAGGACAAGGCGAACCGACAGGTGCAACAATCGCAATCGTAGGTATAGTAGCAACTGTTGTAGTATTTTTGGTTTCAGTTTATGCACAGGCAATGAAAGTTGAAATACCATTATCATTTGGAAGATTACGAGGCTACGGAATGCGCTGGCCTTTACGATTTTTCTATACTGGAAATATTCCAGTTATTCTAATCGCAGCATTGCTCGCAAATGTACAGCTTTGGGCAAGATTGTTGCAGAATGCAGGTTATCCATTTTTGGGAACGTATTCTGGAAATGTTCCAGCAACAGGTTTAGTTAAATGGGTAAATTCGCCCGACGTAGTTACATCAATAGTAACAGGAGCAGTAAACTCCGATGTAATTATGCAAATTGTTATTTATTCAACTCTTATGATAGTTGGCTCTGTTGTTTTCTCCGTATTGTGGGTACAGACCGCAAATATGAGCGCTGAATCGCAGGCAAAACAAATACTTTCATCTGGCTTACAAATTCCTGGATTCAGAAAAGATCCAAGAGTTTTGGAATCTGTATTAAATAGATACATACCTGGACTAACTGTAATGGGTGGTGCGGCTGTTGGAGCACTCGCGGTATTAGCAGACTTAGGTGGCGCATTAAGCAGAGGAACAGGTATATTATTGACAGTTATGATAGTACATAAAATGTATGAGGATATTGCAAAGCAGCACGCAATGGATATCCATCCCGCGTTGAGGAAAGTAATAGAGAGTGATTAAATGGCCTTTGAAATAATAATACAAACGATGCAGCAGAACACTTTAGTTAGCATAGCATTAGTGAGCGCCGCCGTAGCAATGATTTCAACTTTAGTTTACAAATATTTTACCGATCAGAGTCTTATAAAACAAGTCCGCGATGATATGAAGAAATATCAGGATCAAATCAAGGAGGCTAAAGATAATCAAGAAAAAGCCTTGGAGCTAAATAAGAAAATAAATGAATTAAATATGAAAATTTTGCCTCAGCAATTCAAGCCAATGATGATAACTATTATTCCTTTTTTGATTATATTTCAGATTTTGAGAACTATATTTAGTACGATGCTGGTAATTCCGTTGCCATTTCACGTACCGCTTAGCTCTTTTGAAACAGGCCTTGGCTGGCTTGGAACATATGTTATTTTTTCAATGATATTCACAACCGCCTTCAGAAAAGCTTTAAAGGTGGTTTAGGGGACTTTACTATATGCAGCTTACAAGCTATAACAAGAAAAAAATCAGAAGAAGAACACCAGGAGGCGCAAGTATTGTCGCTTATAAATATAAGAGACATTCTGCTCATAAATGTGGAATTTGCAAGAAAGAGCTACACGGCAAGCCATCGGGTAGAAATGCATATGTCTCAAATTTATCAAAATCACAGAGAACAGTTGAACGACCATTCGGCGGAATGCTTTGCTCAAAATGCAGCAGAAATATAATTTCACTTAAGGCGAAATTGAAGCACGGAATTATTGCAAAAGCCGAAACTCCAATTTCTTTGAAGAGGTATTTACAATGACATCTTATACTCTACCGCACGACAGAGTAGACTATGTGGAAGAAGTCACTAGTTTACTAGGACGCACCGAAGATCCAGAAAAAGATTTCCAAACTTATAACTACGATAATCGTCCAGTATTAAAACCAGAAGTGTTTGGCGGTGATAGATTTACTTTAGAGACCATCTTACGAGATGATAAATTAGTAACTTTTGTAGGTATACTTAAAAATACAACTAATAAAAGAGACTATGCGTTAGTAGGTAAATTGCCATTTGAATTTAAACCAGAGAAAAAACGACCAACTAAGCCGACTAATGATTTATCGCGAATGGAAGTAACATTAGTACATCATAGGACTAATCCAAATATATACGGCGTGTGCCAATTTTTTAGAGTGGCTCCTAATACTCCTAAAGAAAGAGTCAGTAGATACATAGGTGTTGTGAGGATGAACCAATGATAGAGGTAGGAAGATTATGTGTAAAGATTGCTGGCAGAGACGCCGGAAAAGAAGCATTAATTGTAGAATTATTGGATAAGAATTTTGTTTTAATAGATGGGAATACAAGACGAAGAAAAACAAATGTTGATCATTTAGAATTACTGCCAAAGAAAGCAGATATCAAGAAAGGTGCAGATCACGCCGAAGTTGAAAAAGCATTGAAGAGTCTTGGCGTTGATGTCGAGAAGAAGACACCCGCGAGAACTAAGAAGGTAGTTGAAACTAAAGCAAAAGAAAAAACTAAACCTATAAAAACCAAAAAGAAATAATAATTTCTATGCCATACAAAAGCATTGACAATCTTCCAGAGCCAGTAAAACATACTTTACCAATACACGCACAACATATTTTTAGAGAAGCATTTAACGCAAGCTTTGCAAAATATGGTGAGATTAGAGCTTTCAAAATTTCTTGGGCTGCAGTTAAAAAGAAATTTGTAAAGCGCAGCGACAAGTGGGTTGCAAGAGGCTCAGTTAAGCGAAAGGTTAAAAAGAAAAAAGATAAACGTAGATAATGAACAAATTACCTTTTGAAAATATAGAGCGTAAATTGATTTACAAACAGAAAGCCAAGATTACAAAACTCAAAAAGAGAACGGGAGAGCAGCTGCTTAGTTTTGGTATAATTAATCTTGATAAGCCTAAAGGACCAAAGTCTATTCACGCCGTCAATAAACTTAGACATATTTTACAGCAGCCGAAAATTGGACACGGCGGAACTCTTGATCCGGCCGTAACAGGAGTATTGCCAATAGGATTAGGATATGCAACAAGAATTTTGCATTTATTTTCTTTAGCGGGAAAAGTATACGAAGGTAAATTGCATCTGCACGGCGAAGTTTCTGATGCGAAAGTAAAGAAAGTATGCAAACAATTTATCGGCAAGATAACGCAAACTCCTCCAAAGCGTTCAGCAGTAAAAAGAGAGGAGAGGGAAAGAGAAGTTTATTGGTTTGATATTAAGAAAATAGAACACAGGAATATTTATTTTGAAACTGGTGTTCAGCACGGTACGTATATCAGAACTCTGTGTGTTGATATAGGTGAGAAATTAGGAGTAGGCGGGCATATGGCTTACCTAAATAGGATACAAGCAGGGCCGCTGAAAATAGATAAATCAGTTACACTACAAACTATTAAAAATAATTATTTTAAATATGTACAAACTAAAGATGATAAGCATATAGTACGATTTGTCCAGTCTCCAGAGAAAGTTCTGAATTACCTGTCAGCCGTTTACGTTGATGAAAATGTAATACCGAGATTAAAGCACGGCTCACCGGTTTTCGCTCCAGGTATTATTGCATTTACATCCGATATTAAGAAAGGTAATAACGTAGGAATATACGATACAAGTTCTAATCTTTTAGCGCTAGGCATCGCGGAAATGTCTGCGAAAGAAATAAAGAAAGTTGAGAGAGGGTTAAGTATAAATACAGATGTAGTTTTTGTAAAATAATGGCTTATGTAATTACACACTTTTTAACATCAACATTTTTAGCAACATTGTTTAGAGCTAAATTTTCTGAAATCCAAAAATATATTCACGTCAAAGAACTTTTTATTATAGGTTTGTTCGGAGTAATTCCAGATATAGATGTTCTGCCATTTATAATAAACAGCTATTTTGATTTGGGCTGGCCAAATATTCATAGACTTATAACTCATAACTTAGTAATTGTTGCAGCGCTATTTTTGATAGGTTTGTTAATTTACACTAAAAATAAAAAATTTGGATTAATTTTAATGCTTGGCAGTATTGGCTGGGCGAGTCACGTAACATTAGATTGGATTTTATCAGGAACGGTAACTCCATTTTATCCACTCAGTAGTTTTGAAACTGGTATTAATTTAATACCAGCGGGAAACTTAAGATTAGGAACATATGTTTTGAGCGGAATCGATGCAGTAGTATTATTAACGTGGAGCTGGTTAGCACTAACTAAGAAGAAGCTTGTTGATTTTCAGGTTTGGTAAAAAGATTAGAATCAAACTTTTGTATTATGCTAGCTTGTTGTACTAAGCCATCTAATGTTCTTACTTCGGGACCAAAAGTTATAATTGGGTATTGATTCTGCGACATTAATTGTAAAGTTAAAATTATTTCTTCTCCGAATGCTTTTACAAATAATTCGCCCGAATGTCCATATTCGTAAATATTTGAGAAAATTTTATGTCGTTTAGACCAATCTGCTTTTTCTAATGTTTTGTATAACTCTGTACTTAGTAGTACAGAATGAGCTTCAGCGTCTTTAATGTAGTCAGACATAGCTATCAGCTATGATAAGTCTTATAAAATGATTTTGGTTTTAAAAATTATGGAACTGCCTAAAGAATTACTTGAAGTGATATGCTGTCCGATGGACAAAGCAGATCTAAAATACGACAAGATTGCACAGACACTTACTTGCAAGAAATGTAAGTATGTTTATCCAATAATTGATGGTATTCCAGATTTAAGACCACCTTATATGATTGAGGCTGAAAAGCAAAATAGCAAATAGTTTTAAACAGAATTCTAACACTTAACTCGTGCCCAGATCGCGTAACCTGGTACAGAGCAAAGACGACTTTTGTTAGTCTTCTCTGCGGGATATCGCGCAAGCCTGGAATCTTAGACAGCAAGCTTGTTTCCGAAAGGATGTGCAGGTTCAAACGCGCTGAAATCCACGATTTCGCTGGGTTTCTCGCTGAAACTCCTGCTCTGGGCGCTTATTATATTTCTAATTATTCTTTCACAACTACGACGTTGGTCATTCCGCGTCTTTTCCTTTCAATAAAGTCTCGCCCTTCTAATCTATCTAAAATTCTAGTTATTTTTGCTTTGCCAAATCCTGTTTTTTCGATTAAGTCCGCTTGAAATATAGTTCTGCTATCTTGAATTAATTCCAAAACTTGTTTTTCTTCTTGTTTCAGTCCAGATGTATCCAATATTTTTTTAGTCTCTTTAGCCTTTTTAATTATAATCTTTTCATTTGGTTTAGACAGTATTAATATAATACCAACTATTACTAAGATTCCCACAATTATTATAGAAAGATAGGTTTGTTGATTGATTGTTTCATAAGCAGGGCAAGATACCTGATTGTGCACCGCACTGCATCCGCTGTCAATAATTTTCTTCATAGCGTTATTAAACAAGAATATTATTCCAATAATTAGGGCGGCAACTCCGAGAATTAACCAGCCAACATTTTTATTTTCCATAAGAGAGGTGAAAGAAGTATATTTAAGAAGCTTTTGCAGTGAAACTAGTTTCACAATAGCTCTTTTATATTAAGATATATATTTTTATTTATGACTTTAAAGGAATTCGGACAATCGCTAACTAAAGATGGAGTAGAAGGAGACCTAATAAAAACTATTTTTGTTTCACTCTGTACTTCGCTGGCAATATTGAGCGTTTTGTATTTTTTAAAGTTAAAATATATAGAAAACTTTATTCCTAAATATGGATTTTATTTGTTTTTTGCAATATTAAGCTATTCTTTAATCATTCTTTCTGTAAGACACGTAAGAGTGTATAGAGAATTTCCTTGTATGACTGGTATGATGATTGGAATGACTTTGGGAATGATTGCGGGATTTTTATCTGGATTTTATATAGCGTCTACAAATGGAATGTTTTGGGGAAGTCTTTTTGGAATGGCGATAGGAATATTATTTGGCGTATGGACTGGAAAATGCTGCGGTATAATGGGTGTTATGGAAGGTACGATGGCGGGATTTATGGGTGGGTTAATGGGCGCTATGACTGCATTTATGTTATTGAATGACCACCTAAAAGAAACAGCCTTTGTGGTCTTTATTATTTCTGGGTTTATTATTTTAGGGCTTAATTATTTGGTCTACAAAGAAACACGTGAAATGGAACGGAAACATAAAGACAGCGAACTGTTCACTGTTATTTTAAGTTTTATATTAACAATAGCTACAACTTGGATTATGGTTTTTGGATGGAGGAGTGCATTATTCCAATGAGCGAAATAAAAATTAAAAAGACAACCTTGTATGCGTTAGGAATTGTTCTTTTAGTTGTAATTGCTGGATATTTTATTGTCGTGGAAAGTAATTCTCTAACGGGCGGCGTTATTGGAAATGTTGTTCAAGGCGATTCAAACGAGGATGTTCAAAAGGTGGTTTTGGGTATCAAGAATTATAATTATTATCCCAATATAATCACCGTGAAGGCTAATAAGCCAGTCAGAATTTATCTTGATTCAAGTGTTGTAGGGTGTTTCCGATCTTTTACAATAAGAGATTTAGGCATTATTAAATATCTCCCTACCCCAAATGATTACGTTGAATTTACACCAGCCAAAACAGGAACGTACAGATTTGCCTGTGGCATGGGTATGGGAACAGGAACTTTAATCGTAGAATGAAAAAAATAAAAGTAACAATTGAAGGAATGCATTGCGCTTCGTGCTCATCCAATGTAGAAAGAAGTCTAAAAAAAGTAAGAGGTGTAAAAGATGCTTCTGTAAGTCTTATGCTTAAGAAAGGTATTGTAGAGACTGAAGATTTTGTTTCAGAAGAAGAACTAAAGAAAGCCGTCTCTAGAGCAGGCTATAAAGTTTCAAAGGTGGAATATGGATAACGACCATCATCATGAGCAACCAATAGAAGATGCAGAGATACTAAGTTGGAAAAATAAACTTATTCGCAGCTGGATATTAACTATACCTATAGCCATTCTGATGTTATCAGAAAGAATTTTTGACTTCTCAATAATTGGAAGACCTTATTCCAACATAATAATACTCGTTCTCGCTTTCCCAGTAATCTTTATTTTTGGATGGGATACTATAAGGAGCGGTATTCGCGGCCTGCTAACTTTTTACTTTAATATGGATTCTTTAATTGCTTTAGGAACATTTGTTGCATATGCAACAGGGATTTTTTATTTTACAGGAATAGTGCAGGATTATTCTGGAGTTGCTGCTATGATAATGGCTTTTTTTACAACAGGCAAATATGCTGAAGCAGAAGCAAGAGGCAGGGCAAGTCAAGAGATCAAAAAGCTTCTTGAATTTGGAGCAAAAAAAGCAAGAGTTCTAAGAGACGATAAAGAGCTGGAGATTTCTGCTGAAGATATTAGAATTGGAGATATAATGGTTATCAAACCTGGCGAAAAAATTCCCACAGATGGAATTGTTATGAGAGGTGAAAGCGCTGTTGATGAATCAATGATTACTGGAGAGAGCCTGCCTAGTGATAAAATAAAAGGAAGTAATGTAATTGGAGCAACTATAAATCAAGATGGTATATTATATGCAAAAGCAACAAAAATAGGAAAAGACACATTCTTAGCTCACATTATAGACTTAGTTGAGAGTGCGCAAAGCTCAAAAGTTCCAATACAGAAACTAGCAGATAAAATAACTTCTATTTTTGTACCAATAATTTTAGTATTAGCTCTTTTAACATTTTCAGGCTGGTGGTATTTTTCAGGAGATTTGAGCAAAGCAATTGGCATAAGTGTTGCAGTATTAGTTATAGCCTGTCCGTGCGCATTAGGTTTAGCTACGCCCACTGCACTTATGGTTGGCTCTGGTATTGGTGCAAAACTAGGAATATTAATCCGAAAAGGAGAGGCCATTCAAACTATGAAGGAAGTTAAAATTATAGTTCTTGATAAAACAGGAACAATTACAAAAGGAAAGCCAGAAGTTACAGATGTTAAAACAACAGGACAAATATCAGAGAGAGAATTACTCGATATATCGGCGAGTTTAGAAAATTTATCTGAACATCCAATCGCTAAAGCAATCGTAAACAAAGCAAATCTAAAAAGTTACAAAAAAATTACTGGATTTAAAGTGCTGAGAGGCAGAGGAGTAGCGGGTAAATTAGGACGCGATATAATCGTTATTGGTAATAGAACCCTTATGAAAGAAAGGAAGATTGATTTACGTTTGTTAGCTAATTCAATAGAAGAATTTGAAGAAGAAGGAAAAACTACAATGGTTGTAATCAAGAATGAGAAAGTTATCGGCGTGATTGCTGTTGCAGATTCACTAAAGGACGATTCTAGGGATGCAATTAGAGTATTAAATATGCAGGGATACAGAACAGTTATGATTACGGGAGATAATGAAAGAACCGCACAAGCAATAGCCAAACAAGTTGGAATTAAAGATGTAATAGCAAATGTTTTGCCGGAAGACAAAGCTAAGAAAGTAAAAGAATTACAAAGAGATGGAATGGTGGCTTTCGTTGGTGATGGTATAAATGATGCTCCGGCTCTAAAGCAAAGTAACGTAGGAATTGCTATGGGAACTGGTACAGATATTGCTATTGAAGCAGGAGATATAGTCTTAGTTAAGGGCTCTCTTGTTGGTGTTGTTCAGGCTATTAATCTCTCAAAAGCAACATTTAGTAAAATTCAGCAAAACTTATTTTGGGCTTTTGCATATAATGTTATAGCTATACCGCTTGCAGTTTCAGGCATTATGCCTCCAGTTGCCGCGGAAATTGCAATGGCCTTATCATCTGTTACGGTTGTTATGAATGCTAATTTACTAAGGAAATCCAAAATTTAATTTTGATACAGCACTAGTAAATCGGCGATATGTTTTTAAAGCCACGATAGACGAGCTTACTATTACTTAACCCGCGAGCCTAAAGCATTAGTGGGTTGTTATGCTGACGCATAACGGAAAAAATATTTGATGGCAGAAAACGCAGTCGCAGAACAAAAGCAAGAACAGGTTAAATCAGAACCAAATACAGCTAAGCCTAGCCGAAAAGCTTCTTCAAATCCAGACTTTAGAAACTTAGTTAGAATTATAGATGTTGATGTACCTGGTGAGGTATCTATTTTTATGGCTCTTACAAGAGTCAAGGGTGTTAGTTTTATGCTTGCAAATGCAGTTTCAAATGTTTTGAAAATAAACAGAGTAGAACAATGCGGAAATTTTTCACAGCAGGAAATTGAAAAGATTGAAGACGTGATGAAACATCCTGATAAATACAACTTACCAAAATGGCTTTTTAACAGAAGAAAGGACAGGGACACAGGAGAAGATTTGCATTTAGTCGGTTCAGATTTAGATTTCGCGAAAAATATGGATATAAGATTCCTAAAGAAAATCAGAGTTTACAGAGGCTCAAGACACTCAAAGGGCTCAAAGAAAGTAAGAGGACAAAAGACAAGAAGCTCAGGTAGAAAGGGAAGCTCTATGGGTGTAGCAAAGAAAAAGGAGGTAAAGAGTAAGTAAATAACTAAAAATGAGACGAGCAAAACCACGATATAAAGCACCTAGAAAACCTTGGGAGTCAAAGAGAATCAAGGAAGAGAATGTTATAGTTAAAGGCTATGGTCTCGTTAACAAGAGAGAGATATGGAAGACTGCAGACAAACTTAGAAACTGGAGAGAGCAGGCAAAGAATGTAGCTTCTTTAATTGGCGAAGCAAAAGATAAACGAAAGAAAATACTCATTGATTCATTAGCAAAATTTGGAGTAATTGATGCAAACGCAGATACAGATTTAGTTTTAGCATTAACACTGAAAGATTTGCTTGAGCGAAGATTACAAACTATTATTTACAGAAAAGGTCTTGCAATAACGGTCAAACAGGCAAGACAATTCATAGTCCATAACAAAGTTTTGGTAAACGGCAGAAAAATTAATGCGCCGTCATATATGGTAAGAGTGAATGACGATGTAAAATTCGTTGAAGGTTTCAATCCTAAATTAAGCGTTGAGAAATTTGTCGGCGCAGCTGAAAGCAAAGCTTTCATCGCGCCACAGGGCAAGCCTTCTGTTGGCACAGCTGAAAGCGAAACTAAGGAAGATAAATCTCAAGAAGCAGAAGCCGTGGAGGTAACGGAGTAAAATGGCCGAACAAACAGGAATAGCATACATATACGCATCATACAATAACATAATCATACATATTACAGATTTAACTGGCGCTGAAACTTTGGCAATAAGTTCTGGCGGACAGGTCGTAAAGGCGGACAGATTAAGACCAACTCCAACTGCTGCAATGCAGGCAGCCAAAAAAGTTGCGGCAGATGCAAAAGATAAAGGCATTTCAAAATTATATGTTAAAGTAAGAGCGCAAGGCGGACACAATGGTGCAAAATATCCAGGTCCGGGCGCACAGCCGGCAATCAGAGCACTGACAAGAGCAGGAATGAAAATAGTCGGCATTGAAGATGTTACTCCGATTCCACACGGCGGTTGCAGAAAGAAAGGCGGAAAGCGGGGTAGAAGAGTATAAGATGGAATTAAAAATAATTAATCAAACAGAAAACGAAGTTACAATTGTAGTTGACAAAACATCTCCCGCAATTATGAATGCATTGAGACGTGCAGCTTCATTTGAAGTACCAGTTTTAGCAATAGAAGATGTTGATTTCAAGCAGAACTCTTCTGCACTCTGGGATGAAATGGTTGCATTGCGATTAGGATTAATTCCATTAGTTTCGGATTTGAAGAGCTATACAACAGTTGACAATTATGATTCAGAAACTTTCAGCGCAAAAAATTCCGTTAAAGGAACTTTGAAAGCAAAAGGACCAGTAGTAGTTTATGCAAGCGACATAAAATTCAAAGATCCAAGTGTCAAAGCAGTTTTCCCAGATATGCCGATTGTTGAACTTCTTGATGGACAGGAAATAGAATTGGAAGTTACAGCAGTAATGGGAAAGGGAACAGAACACTCAAAGTGGAGCGCAGGACACTTCTTTTACAGAGGCTATCCTGAATTTGATGCTTCTGCTGGAAACATCGCAAAAGTTTTGGAATTAGTTCCGCAGTTGGAAAAATCTGGCAATTCTATCAAAATAAAAAACGAAAGTAAATGGAATGAAAGCTTTGAAAACATCTGCGAAAAAAATGGAATAAAAGTAACAAACAGAACTGATAAATTTATATTTACATTTGAAAGCTGGGGTCAATTGACTCCTAAAGAAGTGCTTAACGAGGCGGTAAATGTACTACATGAAAAGCTCAAGGAGGCGAAACTCTAAGGCTTGATGCGAAGCCCTGCGCATTCTAAATGAATGCGTTTACACTCCGGATTTGTGAATCCGCGGGAGTGGCGGAGCGGTCAAACGTGCTTGGCTAAGGACCAAGTGGCTTAGTGCCTTCGAAGGTTCGAATCCTTCCTCCCGCACTTTAATACTAAAATGAGAACAGGACCAACAAATAATACGACACAGATGCTCATTGCAGAGCTGAATAAACAGAATGCTCCAATTTGGAAGCGAACAGCATTTGAGTTAAGCAGATCTACAAGACAAAGACGAGTTGTAAATTTGTCACGACTGCAAAGATTTGCAGACGACGGCGAAATAATTCTTGTTCCAGGAAAATTATTGTCAGCCGGAGAGCTAGATAAAAAATTAACCGTAGCTGCTTGGAATTTCTCGCAAAAAGCTGCAGAGAAAGTTGTAAAGGCTGGCGGAAAAGTTATGACAATCTCAGAATTAGTTGAGAAAAATCCAAAGGGAGAAAAAGTTAGAATACTTGGTTAGTTAAAATGAAAGTAATAGACGCAACAAATTTGGTTTTGGGAAGAATGGCAACAAGAGTTGCAAAGTTAGCGTTAACTGGCGAGGAAGTCGCAATTATTAACTGCGAAAAAGCAGTAATTTCGGGCAGCCAGAATGCAATTGTTGCGAGATACAAGGCAAGAGAAGTTCGAGCAACTCCTTTCAAAGGTCCAAGACGAAGACGACATCCGGAAAGAATAGTTAAGCGTGCTGTCAGAGGTATGCTACCAACTGGTAAATGGACAGAACAAAGCAGAGGTAGACTTGCACTGGGAAGAGTAAAATGTTATGTTGGCGTTCCAAAAGAATTTGAAGGCAAAGCAGAAACAATAGAAGGCGCATCATTTATGAAAGTCAAAACGCCATATCGTTTGACAGTTCAGAAGTTATCAGAGTTGCTAAAAGGTGGAGAAGAATAATGGCAAAAAAACAAAAACAAAAAAGTGATGTTGTCTTAACATCAGGAAAAAGAAAGACAGCAATAGCCAGAGCTTTTGCAAGACCCGGTAAAGGGATAGTTTTAGTTAACAATAAACCAATTGCTATTTACACTCCCGAATTTGCAAGATTAAGATTGGAAGAGCCAATTTTAATAGCAGGTGAACTTGCAAAAGGATTTGATATTAATGTTGATGTAAGAGGCGGAGGCTGGTCAGCTCAAGCCGAAGCAGCGAGACTCGCAATTGCAAAAGCAATCGTGCAGTTAACAAATTCAAAAGAGCTAAAAAAGACATATCTTGATTACGACAGACATTTGCTTGTAGCGGATACTAGATATAAGGAACCAAGAAAGTTTGGTACTCACAGTAGAGCAAGAGCAAAGAGGCAGAAGTCGTACAGATGAGGTTCGCAAAATAATACTATGATAATTCCAATAAGATGTACAAGTTGTGGAAAGCCAGTAGCTCACTTATGGGCAAAATACAAAGAAGCAATTGCCCGCGGAGAAGAGCCAAAAGAAGTAATGGACAAACTTGACTTGAAACGTTACTGTTGCAGAGCACTTTTCCTTGGACACATAGATTTATTAAAGACTGTTGCACGCTATAAAAAAGATTAGTAATGGCCACCATAGATCCATTTGTGTTCAGTCTTATAGCAGTTGCAATTATTTATAGTGCAATCGGCGCTTTTTTGTGGAAAAATAAAAAGAATGTTAAGATTGAGTGGATGGCTTTTATTCCAGTTATACTTTACAGATCTAAAAGAACAATAGAACACGTGAGAAAGTTAGGAAGAACTTACGAAAAGTTTTGGCAGATTTATGGAACAATTGCAATTCCTGTGGCGTTTATTGCAATGGCCTTCATTGTTTACTTTTTAATTCAGCAAGTTTTAGCAACAATTACAAAAGTTCTTAACGGAGAAACTTTGCAGTCCGCTGTCCAGTTTATTCTGCCAGGAGCAAGCGCATCCAGTTCTGGTATTGTGCAGTTCGTTCCAATTTGGTATTTCTTAGGTTCACTTGCAATAATTTTAGTCGTGCACGAATTGATGCACGGCGTTGTTGCAGAAGCCTTCAAACTTAAATTAAAATCCGTTGGCTTCGGTTTACTCGCAATAATTCCATTGGCTTTTGTTGAGCCAGATGAAAAGCAATTCAACAAAGCTCCATTAAGGGCTAGAGAAGCAATTCTTGCAAGTGGCGCATTTACAAATTTCGTTGTAGCAATAATTGTTTTGGGCTTGACAACTTTCTTAGTTGCTCCAGCAATCGCTGGAACATTTGACTTCACTGGTGCAAAAATCGTATCCATAACTCCAGGAGAGCCTGCAGAACTTGCAGGATTGGAAGCTGGAGATATAATTACGGCTGCAAACGGAATAGAGCTAAAATCAACTAAACATTTTGTTAACATCTTGAGCGCAAACAAGCCAGGAGACAGTATCACACTCGCAACAAACAACGGCGATAAAACCGCAATTTTTGGAGAGAATCCAAAGCAGGAAGGATTGGCGTATCTCGGTATACAATTTCAGAGCGAATCTGCAGTCAAGCCAACTATAGCAGATAGATATGGACAACTTCCTTGGGCGCTTCAATATATAGCTCAATTTTTCTATTGGCTTTTTGTGCTAAATATCGGAATTGGCTTGTTTAATTTGCTTCCAATTGGACCTCTGGACGGCGGAAAAATGGCTAATTCTTTAATAGATTATGTAATAAAGAACAAGACAAACGCCCAAAAAGTTTTTATGCTAATCAGTTACCTTTCTCTCGCATTGTTGCTATTCAACTTGTTCGGTCCAGCAATTTTGGGCGGCTTTCAGTGAGAGACGTAAGAAAATGAATGTAGAATTTAATAGCAAAATGGAATGTATAGTGGTTAACTCTCAGAGAAATATATCAAAAGCTATTAAGCTAAAAGTTAATATTTTTGGGGGTATTGCATAGATGGCAGCACCAAAAATTATTACAATGCTCCGTGAAATCGGAGTTGAAGTAGATGACGTAACATTAAAAATTCTTAATATGTTAGAAAGAAAGGAAAACATTTCTGAAAATATTGTTGCACAGAAATTGAAACTCAAAATCAATGGAGCTAGAAAATTATTATATAAATTAAGTTCACTTGGTCTTGTTACTTATACAAAGCAAAAAGATCCGGATAAGAAATGGTGGTATCTATATTACTGGTCACTCGACAAAGATAAACTTAAGGATATTTATCTGCAATATAAAAAAGCCCAATTAGTCAAAAAAGAACAGCTACTACAAGAGGAGAGGAAATATACTTTTGAATGCGAGCATTGTGGCAAGAAATATGTCTATGAAGATGCATTGGAGAATGATTTCAGCTGCCCAGACTGCGGAAATATTCTTGTTGAAGTAAAGCCTACCGAAACTATATTGCGGCTTGAATCAGAAATAAATAATTTGAAGGAAGAAATTGGAAGAAGAGAAAAAGTGGAACATAGACTTAAGACGATTAAAGACAACAAAAGAAAAATAGAAGATGAGAAAGAGGAACTGAAACTTGAGAGAAAGAAAAAGCGCGAGACTAAAAAGCGCGCGGAAGAGAGAGCTATCGCAAGGAAAAAAGCAGCAAGTCTTTTACCTCCCAACAAAGATAAATCTGGATCTAAAACCAAAAGATAATTTTATTTGACAAATATGGCAATGGGTACAAAAAATATAACTTTGGATGATATAGTAATATCAGAAAATTATTTGTTTAGAATAAAAAGCACAATTTCTAAACACGCATCAAAAATACATAAAGTAAATAGTTTAGCATATTTATCGCTTGTATCTCTGCCATTTACCCAAACTCTTACTGGTAGTTTTTTTATTCCCGATTATGCAGTTCATATGGCTGCTTTCGCTGGTTTGGCGACCACCACTGAACGAGCATTGGCAACATCTAAGTTAGAAATTCTAAAACAAAACAGCTCTTATATTGCATATTTAACTTCTTACGCAATAAGCTTAGGATTTGAATTATACCAGGGATTTGTACCAAACAGAAGCGTAAGTTTCTATGACGAACTAATGAATATTGGCGGAGCTTTCGCTGGAGCTAACACTCTGAAGTTTTACGAATTCAAAACTAATTTGGGACGAGTAAGAAGAACTATTGCAAGAGAGCTTTTGTTTAACCACCAGCATTATTCAAAAGATATCAATAATGGCGTTGCTGAAGCCAAAACTTCTTTTTGAAACAGTGGCCAGTCAACCTTAAAAAAGCACAAATAACGAAATTAGTATATGGCTAAGAAGATCGAAATTATAGAAGAAGAAAATATAGCTTTTCTTGATTTATCATTAGATGGCATACTTGTTAGAATTGATAACGAACTTATGAATAATAAAAATATTGATATCGGACACTGCATAAGTCTTGTAGCAACAACATTTCAAGCATTGAGAAAAAGTGATATCGGTTTTGGTAGTGAACCGCTTCTAGAGTACTATGAACCTGAAACACGCATGAAATATTCTCTAAGGAACACTCAAGATATAGAGCGTTACGTTGAGAGATGGGCTAAGGTATATGGTGCTAGAGATCTTTTAGTTACGTTGAAGGGGAAGCTGTATTATCTACGTGGTAATACTGGTTCATTTGCTTCGCATAAACGTAAGCGTAATATGTTTAATCTTAAAAATAAATAACTGGATATTCACAATCTTTTGGTTTTAATCCCATATCATCAATTAAATCAGCAAGCGTACAATTTCTATTTTTCATTCTATCGGCAAGTAAATCTGCAGCTGGTCTGCAAAACTCATTTGGATGCAACGAATCGTAAGCATCTCTAAAAGCTGTCCTGCTATGCAAAACAAATGCCTGCTCTATGTAACTTTCAATTGAGTATTTTGTATCGTTTTGTATTTGTGCATTATCTTTATCATTCGGAATTCTAACGAGTTTATATTTTGGATTTCTATAATTTCCTTGGTCAGCTTCAAATGGTCTATTTGTTGTAAAGCCGCATAAATATTTTGGCTCTATGTTTAGCATTTGCGCAGCAGCTCTCGCGTAAACTAATTTTTGTCTTACGTGACTGCGCCTTTCGTAAGGTATGTGATTAGCTCTTTTGAAATCAATAGCACCAACAGCATAACCATCTCTAAACTTGAAAAGCGCATCTGGGTGACCACGTATTTTTATTACATCCGGAAGTCCGCTCATTTTTAAGTTTGTTTCAATTTCAAGCTGTACAGGCATTTCACAATAAAGTTTTCTTGATATTGGTTTAATTCCAATATCTTCAAGTCTAGCATTATGGAGTAGATATTCATCGCCTTGATAATTTTGTAATAAATGTGCAGTTGTGCCTGCACGAGAAAGTTTATTTTCTAAATCAACATCATATTCATTTTTCAGTTTTTCTCTGTCAAGCTTAGCAATAATTCTTGCAAGTACATCTCCGTGCTCACTGACTCTTAGATGATATTTGCCTGTAACTTTTTTTGTGAGAGGCAGAGGAACAATTCCTCCGTGCTCCTTCACAGTATCGCGCCAAGATTTTCTGTAATGATCTTTTTCTCCGCTATCTTTAGTTTTTATTATATCAATTTCAACGTCGTGCGAATTGAGAATCACAAAATGAGCTTCAACTGGAATTAAAGCATAGCCTTGTTCAAAGCAGTCTTCTTTCAAATCTCTGATGTTTTGTTTTGGAATTATTCCAGAAGTGAAAATTGTATTAGCGCATTTAGCAGTGATGCCTCCGGCTTCGCATTCTTTTTGTACATCACATCTAAATAACTCACCTAGGTGTTTGTGACATCCATTCAGTTCCATAAGAGCGCAACCATCCTCCTAATTTCCTCTGTGCAGAGGGATCAGACTCGCCTTGGTTCGTCATTCCAGCATATTCCAAAGGAGAATCTATATCGTAAATACCAAATTCATTTATGAGGTCGTCATCTATTATTTGCCTCGCATAAGAAGTCTTTTTCGCAAAAAATGTTGCCGGCTGGTTAAAGTTTTTTAATATAGTTTCAAGACTTCTGCGCATTATCTGTCTGTTAATATGAGTAACATATTTTAGTTCGTACATATCAAATTCCATCTGTTCTTTAGTCATTTTTTTGTATCGCGCCTGCTTAGCTTTTACTGCAGAATTATACGAGAATAATAAATCTGAAAATTCAGTCATACCTTTAGTTTCTTTAGTTTGCCTGAGATATTTTATTCTGTGAGTTGATTTCAAAGGTTTCTTCTGTGTGTCAGATAATATGCTATTTATTTCTAAATGCATATATGGAAAAGCATACTGCAGTGCTAATTTTCCTTCATACTTTATTATTTCGCCAGGAAAGAAAAAAGGACTTACTGGAATTATTAGTAGATTTTCCAAAAAATCCTGTAAATCGTGTTCCTCATTTACTTTGTTAATCGTTTCTAAAATTTTAGTGGTAAGTATAAATCTGTCAGAGAAAATATCATGTCCTACATAGTTGGCTTTCCACTCGCTGCCGTCTACAGAAATTCCAGGTATAAGCAAAACATTTTTGTCCCTTAGAGTTCCTAATCGCCCTAAACTTAATCTGTGTTGCAGCCGATATGAATCAAGCATTCTTATTGCAACAGGATGCACCTCTGTGAACGCTTTCGCTAATGCAAAATAATTGTTAATCTCGTTTGTTTTCAAACCACCTACAGCTTGGGGCTCCCAGTTATCTAGTATAAACGGCTTCAAAACGTGAAGAAGCCTGCCTATTTTTTTAGGATCTGAAAGTTTCTTGCACGTATCAACATAAACCATATTTTATGTGCTGATAAAAGACTTTTAAGACTTTCACAATTGCAAAATATGTGGCAAAAATTATAACGGATTTTGTTGTTAAAGATGCACAAAAAGGTCAGGCAGTAAGACTATTTTATAGAGAAGACGGTGCAACTAAGTTCGTGGATGTTAATATACCTAGATTATTTGTGTCTTCCAGATCCACTTATGCTGATGCTCAAAAAAGATTAGATTATTTGCTTAAGGACGATAAGATTGCATCTTTAGGAGTTACTGCAGAAATTAAAGCATCTGGAAAACAAAGTGTTATCCATCTGAGAGGACCAAGAGAAATAAAGAAATTTTTACCGAAACATATTTTTGGCAGTCCAGGAACGGCAGAGCAAATTATCGAGTATGTTGATGTGCCATTATACTCAGAAGTAGAAATCCAAGATAACAAAGTAAAAATTTTAGGAGCGCCAGATCCGCACAGATTGAAAGATGAACGAATATTATGTTTTGATTTGGAAACTGATCAGGAAGGACGGCGGGACGGAAATTATACAAGAATAAATACGGCTGCGGTAAAAAGCGGTGATTTGGAAAGTATAATTTCTATAATGACCAACGTTAAAGACCAAAGAGAACTTGCATTTCAGTTATCTGAGTTGATTTTAGAAAATGATCCAGCCATTATAGGAAATCATAATTTGTTTTATGATATTTCAAAATCTGGAGAACTTGGAAGAAAAACTAAAACTGAAGAAATCTTTCCAATTGGTGCTGATGAAACAAAGCCGTATATCCACGCTTTTTTAGGATTTTTTAAAATGCCGCGTGTTAACGGCAGAATTTTGTTAGACAGCATGAATTTTGCACAAAACTGGGGCTGGTCAAGAAATAATAAACTTGAAACGGTATGTAATTTTTTAGGCATTGATTTTGAAAAAAGTCTCAATTACAGCGAACTTGAAGATTTAGTTGAGAAATGGGAAAGAGAAGGAGATTCAGATGCTATACGAATAATACATACATATGCAAAGCAGGATGTTGAAAGCACTCTCGAGCTTCTAGAAAAACTTAGAGAAGATATTTTTGATCTTGCGTGGCTGTTTGAGACAAGAATTGACAATATATCGTATGTTTCAAAGTTGAGCCTTGCGATGGGGCTGCGAACAAGGAGAAGATTCGAAAAACTAAACGACATAAGGCGAAGCATACGCCACGAACTTGAAGATTTTGATATAGATAAAGTTAAAATAAATTTGCTAAAAGGCAATGGATTTAGTTTAGCCAGTGAAAGAGGTTATTTTTCAACAAGAGATATTTATGCAGTCTATACATCATTTTTATCTAATGCACTTAAACCCATAATAAAAAATGATAAAACTTTTAAGTTTGTTTATGATATAATTTTATCTAAAAAAACACCAGAAAGCAAAATTATTTTCCAGCAAGCTGTAGACGCATTTTGCGAGGAATTAATTTTTGATTTGTCATCAAAAAGAACTGAAGGTCAAGTTTTCAAAGCTATTTATGGTGCAACTAAAGATGAAGTTAGGCGCGATTTGTTTGACACAATTACAAGAATGCATCAGTTTATAGATAAAAATGATCTCGAAATTGTAAATTATACTTCTAAATTTTTGTTTGTGAGACCAAAGAAACATAAGCAAGGTATTGAGAAATTGCTTGAAAGCCATCCGAATTTCACAATTTATGGGCGCGCGGATAGGGTAATTTCTGGACACTCTGGAAATATGATTGCACTAATGGAGAATGGTGTTTTGATTACTCCGGGAACAATTAATATGGATGCGAATACGAAAAAGGGCCACAGAACTCCATTTGAACGGCAAACTATTGAGCAGTTTGGAACCTTATTATTATACAAAGGCTACGAAACGGCATTAAATTATTTAGAAGAAAGATGCAGTGATTTAGCGAACGGAAAAATATCACGAAAAGACTTGCTGTTTGAGCTTCGTGCCAGAAGAGACTGGCGCAGTTATGTAGATCAAGATTCAGAACGTGGGCAGGCAATACAGCAGTTTAAACTGCAAGATGAAGAAAAAGTTTCTTACGGCAGAATTGCAGAGGGCAGACTCCTCGAAAAAGCATTTCTAGAGTCTAATGCACCAATAGATTTAGAGTGGTATCAGGAAAAATTCTTTGGAGGTTACAGAGAAGCTGG
>Ga0208245_1000369_pt1 | contig 40114 bp, 37 predicted proteins | sample RifOxyC1_FD_184035 | JGI IMG/M metagenome (GOLD analysis project Ga0208245, IMG submission 184035) | Soil microbial communities from Rifle, Colorado - Rifle Oxygen_injection C1 (SPAdes) | ecosystem: Environmental > Terrestrial > Deep subsurface > Rock core/Sediment | place: Rifle, Colorado... | reverse complement strand
ATGAAGTAAAACGGACGAAGGGGAAAAAAGTTTCTTAACTTTTCGAGATATCCCTCGAGTCGAATTCACATTAAAATGTTAGGGAATACAGGTACTTATGTAAAGTGAAAAACCGAGAATTCATAATAAATGGTCGGGGCGGCGGGATTCGAACCCACGACCCCTTGCACCCCATGCAAGTGCGCTAGCCAGGCTGCGCTACGCCCCGACGGAAAGCAAAGTAACGAACCGCTCGGTCCAAGTCAAGAAACAAGGCAGTGACAGGAAAAAGGGCCTGGCGAGCTAACGGATTCCCGCGACGAAACCACTGGCCAAAGCCGCACGGATACGCCGCGGACGGCGCTCTTCGACTGAACCTTCGATGATTTCGTAATTATCGGCATCCTTGAAAATCGCGGCCAGAAGCTGATTATGAAGATCGTGCCCAGCTCTATGCAGCCGGAAAAAACCCCGAACGGCAACGCCGGCCAACTTGAAATCGCCGAGCGCATCCAGAACCTTATGCCTGGCGAACTCATCGGCGTACCTCAGCCCACCCGGATTCAGAACCGACTCATCGTCAAGCACCACGGCATTTTCCAGGGACCCGCCCCGAGCCAAACCCATGCGCTTCATGGTTTCGACATCACGGAGAAAGCCAAACGTGCGCGCGCCGGCCAATTCCTCAAATTCGGTTCTGTCTTCCTGGTAATGAAATTCCTGGTATCCGATTGCCGGATGCTTCCATTCGATCGAGCCGTGAATTTCGAGTTGGCCCGAGGGCTCGGCTATCGCCCATTTATCATCGCTTCCGATCTGAACTTTTCTCCTCAGCACCAAGGTCGGCCGAATCTGGCGCTGAGACTCGATCCCAGCTGACAAAATCGCTTCCATGAACGGAGCCGCGCTTCCATCGAGGATCGGCAACTCCGGGCCATTCACCTCGACAGTGGCATTATCGATCGCCAAGCCCTGAAAAGCCGCGAGCAGATGCTCGACGGTGCTGACACTGATTCGACCGCGTCCAATCGTCGTCGCGAGCTGGGTATTGATGACATTTTTGTAATGAGCAACGACGTGAGGCGTGCCTTCGAGATCGGTTCTGACGAAGCTGATTCCCTGATTCGCACGCGCGGGCTTGATCGTGAGGATGACGGGAGTTCCAGAATGTAACCCGATTCCGGTGAGTGAAACTGCTTCCCTGAGGGTTTGTTGAAAAGTCATTTACATCCTCGTGTAACCGGCTACAGAGCAAGGCCCGTGCCCGAGCTGTAAAGAAGAAAACATTCTTGCCAGCAAAAAATACCGCCCGATAATCTGTAGTAATAACAAAAGAATAGCAAAACTTACTCGCTGCGTCAACGACTTACGTTTGCGATCGTTTCTGATAGCAGATCAGATGTGTGTTCTTTTGGTCACACTCGATACGGAAGCCCGTGTGGGAATTAAGCCACAGAATCGCCGACCTAAGTCCCTAAAAAAAGGAATCCTGCCCGCCGTTATTCTTCTCAGCCCAACTCTTTCCGAGATGCTCGTAAGCGATTCGCGTAGCCATCCGGCCTCGAGGGGTCCTCTGGAGAAAGCCCTGTTGTATCAGATAAGGTTCGTAGACATCCTCGAGAGTGTCACGCTCCTCACCGATCGCCGAAGACAGGGTTTCGATACCGACCGGACCACCATCGAATTTTTCGATAATGGTCAGGAGAAGCTTGCGATCCATCATATCAAGCCCACGCGGGTCGACCTCAAACAACGCCAAGGCCGCCTGAGCGACGGCCCGGCTCACGAGCGGGGTCCCTGACTCCACGGCTGTCCTGACCTGCGCGAAATCACGCACCCGCTTCAACAGCCGGTTGGCGATTCGCGGAGTTCCACGTGATCGTTTTGCGATTTCGTTAGCGCCTGATTCGTCCACCCGTATGCCGAGAAGGTTGGCGGAACGATGAACGATTTTTTCCAATTCCTCGATCGGGTAAAAATCCAGCCGCAGCTGCACCCCGAAGCGATCCCTGAGCGGACTGGACAGAAGCCCGGTTCGGGTCGTGGCTCCCACGAGCGTGAACTTCGGGAGATCGATCCGAAGCGTCCGCGCGGCCGGGCCCTGGCCGATGATCAGGTCGAGCTTGAAATCCTCCATGGCGCCGTACAGGACCTCTTCGATCATTTTCTGAAGCCGGTGAATCTCGTCGATAAAGAGAACATCCCGCGGTTGCAGGTTCGTGAGAATTGCCGCCAGATCGCCCTTCTTTTCCACATTCGGGCCGGTTACGGAATGAATCTGACTGCCCATTTCGTGCGCAATGATATGAGCCAAAGTGGTCTTCCCCAAACCGGGAGGCCCCGCTAGGAGGACATGGTCGAGGGCATCGCCACGTTGTCTTGCCGCCTGCATGAATAACGAGAGATTTTCTTTGATCTTCTTCTGGCCTACGTATTCATCCAGAAAAGAAGGACGGAGACTCTTCTCAAGTCCTTGCTCGGTCAGCTCCTCGGCCGGATTTTCCCGAAGATCAGGACTTAACAATCGTTTCGAATCGTTACTTTCCATTTTTTCTCCCGGTTACGCGAGCTGCCGAAGGGCCACTCGAATCAGGTCCTCGACTTTTGAAGGAGGCGGGTTCATTTCAGCCGCAAGTCGATTCAAAAGCGAGGCGATATCCTGCTCGCGATAGCCGAGTCCGACGAGGGCGGTTTTGGCATCGCGAACCATTTGCCCCAGAGCTCCCGCATGGCTGGTGGAATCGCGATCACCCGAAGCCGCCGCCGAGGCTCTACGACTCGAGGGTTGAACCGCATTCCAATCGCCGAACAGTCCGGCGTCCACCTTTTTTTTCAGAGGATCAGCCAATTCCAAGACTACGCGTTCGGCAGTTTTTTTCCCGATACCAGGGACGCGAGTCAAAAAGTCCTTATCCCGTTCGATGATGGCCTGAATGACCTGGCTCGGCTCCGCGCCCGAAACAATCCCGATCGCCCCCTTGGGTCCGATCCCGGTTACCGAAAGCAGCGTGAGAAACAGATCTTTTTCGGTTCGCGAGAAGAAGCCGTAAAGATCCAGGACATCTTCGCGAACATGGGTATAAACGAAGAGTTCAACCCACTTTCCCTGGACGAGGCCGTAAGCGGCGCTCTGTGGAACGGTAACGGAATACCCTACCGCTCCAGCCGTTTCGTCGGAACCTCCCGCCGGGATGACCACAAGGAGTCGCCCCTCAGCTTGCTCCTGAACTTTGCCGCGAAGATACCCGATCATGATGAGTCCCTCACGAGTCTCTCGATGTGATGTCGATGCGTTTACGATTACCGACTTGTTCAAGCGTGATCCCGAGCGATTCCGCAAGAGACATTCGCTTCGATTTTTTGGGAACAGCGCGCTGGCCTGCAACAGCCCCTCGGATGTGATGCGCGTGACAAATGGCCAAAGCCAAACCGTCGGATGCGTCGAACGTCTCAAAATCCCGTTTTCCCAACAGGAGCTCGATCATTTTTGCGACCTGCTCTTTGTCCGCCTGACCATGACCGACGACGGATTGCTTCACCTCGGTCGCGCTGTACTCGACGACTTCAACCCCATGAATCATTCCGGTCAAAATCGCCGCACCCCGGGCTTGTCCAAGCTTGAGGGCCGAAACCGCGTTCTTCGCGAAAAAAACCTTCTCAATTGCGAGAACCCGCGGCCTGAATTCCTTGATCACCTCGGAAAGGCCCTCGTAAATCAAGAGGAGCCGCCGCTCGAGAGGAATGACAGCTCTTCCACTGGTATTCGAAAGCCGGAGCGTTCCATGGGCTACATGGACGAGCTGCCCCGCAACCTGGTCGATACAACCGTACCCGGTCAAACGAGAACCCGGATCAATCCCCAAGATTCGCATGAGGGGATTCTAGCCTACAAAATCAGACGGTCGCCACTCCGAAATGTGTATGCGCGAGTTCAGCGAGCTGCTGCTCTCGGTCTCGGTTTCCGATGATTTCGTATGCCTTACCGAGGTCATTCAGAACCCCAAGGACGTAATCAAGGTCCTGATCCGTATGAGAAGCCATATAGCTCGTTCGAATGAGCGCGCATCCTTCCGGAACCGCCGGCCGAACGACCGGGGTAGCGAAAACGCCATGCTCGTACAGCTTCTGCGTGAAGCTGAAGGCCATAAAATCGTCGCCAATGAGGAGCGGAATAACCGGCGTCTGGCTGTTCAGGGTGTTATAACCCATCTCAACCAAACCCTTGCTCATCTTACGGGCGTTTTTCCAGAGATTTTCAAGATGTTCCGGCTCTTCTTCGACGATATTGAGACATTCCAAAACCGTTGCCGCGGCCGCCGGTGGCATCGCCGCGCTGAACATGAAAGGCCGGGACTTGTGCTTGATGTAATGAATGACGTCTTTTGATCCGGCAATGAAACCGCCGATCGAAGCGAACGACTTCGAGAAAGTTCCCATCAACAGGTCGACTTTGTTCGACAGATTGAAATGGAATTCGGTGCCCTGCCCCTTTGGACCGAGGACGCCGATCGAATGAGCGTCATCGATGTAAAGGCGGCAACGATATTTCTCAGCAAGTTCGACAGCCCTGGGCAGATTGAAAATATCACCCGACATCGAGAACACGCCATCGGCGACAATCAAAGCGCCTTCGTACTTGGAACGGCTCGTCTCGAGAACCCGCTCGAGGTCCTCCATGTTGTTGTGTTTGAACTTGAGCGTATCGCCTACGGCAACCCGGGTACCCTCGATGATCGAGGCGTGATTCTCACGATCGCTGTAAATAACGTCATTGCGGCCCATGATGGCCGAAATCGCACCCTGGTTTGAAAGGAAGCCCGTACTGAAAACGAGGCAAGCCTCTTTATTAAGGAACGCGGCAAGACGTTCCTCCAGCTCTTCGTGAAGGACAAGATTTCCGTTCAAAAACCGGGAACCCGTGCATCCGGTACCGAAGCGATCAATAGCACGTTTCGCGGAAGCCTGAACGCGCGGATGATGGGTCAATCCAAGGTAGTTGTTGGATCCGATCATCACGCGGCGTTTGCCATGGGTGACAACACTCGAACCAATCGTGGACTCAATCGGCCTGAAAAAGGGGTAAACCCCGGCAGCCTGAACCCGCTTTGCATCTTCGAAAGCCAAACACTTATCAAACAAATCCACTGTAGAGCTCATGAGTCTTGCACCTCTCGCACCTCTTTCTTAATAGAAGGTCGTTGTAGAAGATCATCTCTGCTAACATCGCAGGCGTTGACTTGTCAATGAAGCTTATCTGCCTGGAATAACTAGAAAAAGCAAACATTTCAAGGGAGATAAGATTTAACTCAAGTTCTTCGCTCAAAAACCGATAAGCAATTAAGCGGAACTGTAGGTTCTCCCATGGGCGCATGGGGGCCTCCGCGTTTTCGCCTCTCGGCAGAATCGGATGGAGCGTGCTTCCAAGAATATCAGCGGCTCTCAGTGAGTTTATTGCCCCGATTTCCTCAAACCGGCGGACAACTGTGCACTCCAGTTCCCGGCCAGGCCAGTCGACCGAAGGCTTCGAAAAATATCAGCCAGGTCAAAAGCTGACCAAAAACGAAGGCGACCAGCAAAAACAGAAAAAGGACCAGCAGCCCGGACAGGTCATCCAACTGGATGCGCACCGAAACAAACCACCTTTAACACCGGCGACCGAGCCCACAGCCGCGGTGAAACCGCCGGGAACAAGTGTTGCGCAAACATTGATTCAGCTGATCGCGGTTTTTCAGGAACAACGTCTCCTGCTCCTGAGATGGCTCGGAAGCAGGAGCTATCACTCAGCGATCCGAACCCAGAAAAGAACCGGAGTCGCGAGGCGCGGAGCCATATTCGATCATCGCGCGGAATAAGAAGCTTTAAAGTCCAGCCATTTTGAGAATGTATCCGGCACCGTAGATCGTATCCAAGGGGACCGAAAAACCTTTGATCTTTTTTCGCAAGTTGGCAACGTGAGTGTCGACGGTCCGATTCGTGACTACGGCATCGGGCCAAAGATCGCCGAGAAGCTTGCTTCGTTCGATCACCTGGTTTGGGTGCTCCAGAAAATACCGGAGAATCTCGAATTCAATCCGAGTCAAATGAACTTCCTTGCTGTCGATCCAGACCTGAAAGGCTCGCGGGTCGAGCTTGAGATTTCCGGCTTCGATCGTGTTCTCGGCGCGCCGGTCCATTTCATTGCGGCGCAGCCTGGCATTGATTCGCGCAACCAGCTCCCGAGCTTGAAAAGGTTTTCCAATATAGTCATCCGCGCCGAGATCCAAACCTTTCACGCGGCTATCAAGACCCGTGACCGTGGTCAGCATAATAACAGGAATGGTGCGCGTTCCAGGCTGTTCGCGGAGCCTTGTACAAACCTCAAACCCGTCCATTTCCGGCATATTCACATCAAGAAGAACGAGATCCGGCTGATCCCGGATCGCCATCTGCAAACCTTCTTTTCCGGAGGACGCAAGGATCGTCTGGTAATGCGGCTGCAGCATCCGGGCGATCAGGGTAAGGTTTTCTTTGTCGTCGTCTACGAGAAGTACTTTCTTCATATGCTCACAATATAGGCTGCATCGATTGTCAAGAATGCTAAGCTTTTGTTAAAGATTACACAATCCAGTAATCCGGACGCCCGCTAAGAAATTCTCTCGATGTCCGCGCCGAGGGAAGCGAGCTTCTTTTCCATGCTCTCATAGCCGCGATCGAGGTGATAAATACGATTTACGACGGTTTCACCCGCGGCGCACAGACCTCCCAAAACAAGACTCGCGCTTGCACGAAGATCAGTGGCCATCAGGGGAGCGCCCAAGAGCTTTGGCCGCCCGCGAATCAGGGCGCTGTTACCTCGGACGGTGATATCAGCCCCCAAGCGAATCAATTCAGGAACATGCATGAAACGATTCTCGAAAATAGTCTCGGTGATGACCGAAGCCCCTTCGGCAACAGCCATTGCCGCCATGAACTGGGCTTGCATGTCCGTCGGGAAGCCGGGGTAAGGAAGTGTTTTGATATCGATCGGCCGCGGGCGTGTCACCGCAATCACCTGAACCCCATCGGCCTCACGCACGACTTTCGCACCCGCATCCTCGAATTTGGCAAGAATCGAATCCATGTAAGTCGGCGAAAGCCCATTCACTTTGACCGAACCTCCGGTGGCGAGCCCGGCCGCGAGATAAGTGCCGGCCTCGATCCGATCTCCCATGATTCGATAGTCGCAGCCATGAAGGGCCGCCTTCCCCTGAACACGAATCACCTCGGTCCCCTCGCCCTCAATCTCAGCCCCCATGGCCCTAAGCGCGCGGGCCAAATCCACGATCTCCGGCTCCCGAGCGCAGTTTTCGAGAACAGATTCGCCCCGGGCAAGGACAGCCGCCATGAGCACGTTTTCAGTGGCTCCAACGCTCGGGAATTCGAAAACGATTTTAGCCCCAGTCAGCCTTTTCGCCTCAGCGATGACATAGCCCTGATCGAGTTCGACTGCGGCGCCGAGACGTTCCAGCCCGGCCAGATGGAAATTGATCGGTCGCGCGCCGATGGCGCATCCGCCAGGAAGGCTGACCTTCGCCCTTCCGAAGCGTGCCAAGAGGGGCCCCAGCACGACGACAGATGCGCGCATCTTTCGAACCAGATCGTAGGGCGCCTCCTGCGAAGAAATCGCGTCACATTTGACCGTGACCCGGTTCTGATCCAACGCGGGAGTGATCGCCGCACCCATCTGCCCGAGGAGCTTGAGCGTGGTCTGAATATCCTCGAGATCGGGAACTCTTTCGAAACGGCAAGCTTCTGGCGTCAGCAAAGTGGAAATCAAAATCGGTAAAGCCGCGTTCTTTGAACCACTGACTTCGACGGTACCTCGCAAAGCGATTCCGCCGCGAATGCGCATTTTATCCATGAACAGACCGTATCACATTATGTCCGCAACGAGCACCCGCTCGCGTCCGACAAGATCGGGAAGAACCTTGATTCGCCACCCGCCGCCGGGAAGTCCCTCGAACAGCTCTCTGACCTGAGCAGCGCGCTCGTGTGGAATTTCGACAAAAACCCGTCCGTTTGGCTTAAGAAACTCGCGCCCTCGCGCGGCGATGATCCGATAGAAATACAGGGGATCTTCGACCGGGGCGAACAAGGCCTCCTCAGGCTCGAAATTGACGACATCCGGTTCCGCTTCGTTGCCGCGAATCAAATACGGAGGATTACTGATCACGAAATCCGCGCGATCAGTTTTAAGGGCGCTTTCGAAAGGATCCCAGACTGAAAGAGGACTCGCGACTTCGACGATCATCAGCCGCTCCGCGGTTTTCTGACTCGCGCCGAGCACACGTTCCGCATTTTTACTCGCCCGCGCTCGGGCTTCTCGCACAAGCTCCGAGCCCACCATCCTCAACCCTGGAAATCTTGCGAGAAGTTCAATCGAGACTACCCCACTCCCCAATCCGATCTCCAGCCCGAGAACGGGCGGCGATTCGGATATTGAAAGTTCACGAATCGCGGTCGTAACGAGAACTTCCGTCTCGGGTCGCGGGATAAGGACATCGGGCCCCACCTCATAGTCGTGATCAAGGAATTGCTGAATCCCGGTGACATGCTGAAGAGGCCGACCGGCGGCGCGCAGAGCAGCCATTGAAAGGAGGGCTTCACCGGCGTCATCGGGAAAAACCTCCTTGGCCCTGGCATAAAGATCCATCCGTGAAATGGATTGGCCTTTCGCGGTCCTGTAAGCGGCCGCGACCAGCTGCTCAGCCTCTCCCTGAAGTCGGTTTTCCAAACCCAGCGGTCCTGAATCCCGAACCAATTCAGAGGTCGTCAAAATTTCCCGCGCAACCCGAATCGCATCGAAATATGTCCTCGGACGATGATCGTTGTTCACTCTGATCATCCTAGCTTTGCGAAATCGAATTCACGGGAGCCAAGCCTTGTGCCTTCAAGGCCTCCATCTGATAAAATGCCTGAAGCGCGCCGATCAGTTCGTCGATCTTGCCTTCCATGACCTCGGGAAGTTGATAGAGCGTCACTGCAATACGGTGATCAGTAATTCGTCCCTGCGGGAAGTTGTAAGTACGGATGCGCTCACTCCGATCCCCCGTTCCCACCATGCTGCGTCTCGCATCAGCGTGAGTTTTCGCCGCGCGCTCGGTTTCGATATCCAACAGTCTCGAGCGCAGGATCTTCATCGCTTTGTCCTTGTTCTTGTGTTGGGAGCGCTCGTCCTGACACACCACCACCAATCCCGAGGGAATATGGGTAATTCGAACGGCCGAGTCCGTCGTGTTGACTCCCTGGCCACCTGCACCACCTGAACGAAAGACATCAATCCTGAGGTCCACCGGGTTGATCGTAACATCAACTTCCTCGGCCTCAGGAAGAACAGCAACCGTCACCGTGGAAGTATGAATTCTCCCCTGCGCCTCGGTCTCGGGAACGCGCTGGACGCGATGAACGCCGCCCTCCCACTTCAGACGGCTGTAGACCCGCTGACCGGTGATTTCGGCGATGATTTCCTTGAATCCTCCCAGGCCCGTCGCATTTGCGGACAGAACTTCAACTCTCCACCCCTGTCGCTCACCGTAACGCTGATAAAGCCGGAAAAGTTCGGCGACGAACAAAGCCGCCTCGTCACCGCCCGCTCCCGCTCTGATTTCGAGCAGGATGTTCTTTTCGTCATTCGGATCTTTGGGCAGAAGCAGTATCTGTAGATTACGCTTGGATGCCTCTACTTCGACCTCCAGGCGCTTCACTTCGTCCTTGGCCATCGCGGAAAGTTCGGGATCAGTTTCGTAGACCAATTCCTTGTTCGCGACCAGCTCGTCACGCAGTTTTCGATAATTGCGGTATTCGTTGACGATTTCCTGGAGGCTGGCGTGTTCCTGGGAAAGCTTCCGGAATTCAGCCGGACGATTCGCCATTTCGGGATCAGAAAGGCGGCTTTCGAGTTCAAGGAAGTGCTGTTCAACAGAATCGAGCTTGCGAAACATTGTATATCCTCGAGCGAATTCTCAGTGTTCGGGAAATTCGGCAACCTGGGCCGCCACGACCCCGATCTCGCCCAATTCAGAAATTTCGAACTCCGGAGACTGCTCTGTAGAAGCCGATCCCTCTTTTTCCATCCTCAAGACGTGCCTCAGCGAAGCGAGAGCGACCTCGAGTTGGTCGTCCGAAGGTTCCCGGGTTGTCAGCCGCTGAAGAACCATGCCCGGCCAAATCATAGCCCGAAAAACCGCATTATCCATCCTGCAGGCGCACATCTTGATGAACTCGTATGAGAGCCCCGCAACCGGGATCATCAGGAAAATTTTCACAACCACCATGAGCGCGTGATTCACGAACGGAATGGTCGAAAATTGTGTCAAACCGAAGAGGGGGAAAACAATGCTGAACACGATGATACTGATCACAACGAGAAACAACAGGAAGCTCGTCCCGCAACGCGGATGCAAAGTGGTGTAAGGACGCGCGTTCTCAACCGTCAGCTCTTTTCCGGCTTCAAAGGCGTAAATCGATTTGTGTTCGGCCCCGTGGTACTGGAAGACGCGATGAATATCGTTCATCAGCGCGATGAGATAGACATAAGCCAGCAGGATGGCCATTTTGAAAACCCCATCTACCAGATGGAACCATGGGCTTTTCGCGGTGACCTGACTTGAAGTCGTCAGTGCGGTTAAGAGATGTGGGAGAGCGACGAACAGCGCCAGCCCTAAAACAACCGCCGAGGCAATCGAAAGCGCGATCGCCAGCTTCGAGAGTTCCTCACCCGAGGTTTCGTCCTCAGCCGCGATGTTCGCGGAATAGCTCAAGGCGCTGATTCCTTGAACCATGGACTCGATCAGCATGACGATGCCCCGAAGCACCGGCTTGCGAAAGACCGGGAACCGTTGTGCCAAGCCCAGGTACGGCGTATTTTTTATGACGATCCGCTGATTCGGCTTGCGAACGGCCACCGCAATAAAATGCGGCGCACGCATCATGACCCCTTCGATAACAGCTTGCCCACCAATGCTGGTAAACTGGCCGGGGGGTTTCATGTTCGCGATAAACATCAGCTGATGTGCGACGGTGCTCTGCTTATTTCTTTTTGTACTTGTTAATGAAGCGCTCAACACGGCCTTCGGTGTCGAGCAGCTTGTGCTTACCCGTGAAGTACGGGTGACAACTCGCGCAGATTTCTACCTTGATGTTCTCTTTTGTCGCACGGGTCTCAATGACGTTTCCGCATGCGCAGGAGACAGTCGTCTCTTTATATTCCGGGTGGATGCCTTGTTTCATAAAATCCTCTTAAGAGTTCCTCGAAGTATCAAATGCTTACGTTAAGGTCAAGTTGGACCGCTCATGTTCTTGACGAATTCCTCATTGCTCTTACTATGCGAGACCTTATCCAGGAGGAACTCCATCGCATCCACGGTGTTCATCGGATGCAGAACCTTTCTAAGGATCCAGAGCCGATTCAAAATTTCCTTCGGAAGCAACAATTCTTCCTTACGTGTCGCGGACTTATTGATGTCGAGGCACGGAAAGATACGCTTTTCCATCAACTTGCGGTCGAGATGGATTTCCGAATTGCCGGTTCCCTTAAATTCTTCGAAAATGACCTCGTCCATGCGGGAACCAGTCTCGATCAAGGCGGTAGCTATGATCGTGAGCGATCCACCTTCCTCAATATTCCGAGCAGCCCCGAAGAACCGCTTCGGCTTATGAAGCGCGTTGGAGTCGACACCGCCTGAAAGAATCTTGCCGGACGGCGGAACGACCGAGTTGTAAGCGCGGGCAAGCCGCGTGATGGAATCCAGGAGAATAACCACATCGTACTTGTTTTCAACCAGGCGCTTGGCTTTCTCGATGACCATCTCAGCGACCTGTACGTGACGGGAGGCCTGCTCATCGAAAGTCGAGCTGACGACCTCTCCTTTAACGGACCGCTGCATGTCGGTGACTTCTTCAGGACGTTCGTCAATCAGGAGCACGATCAACTTGATCTCGGGATGATTCGTCGTAATCGCGTTGGCGATATCCTGCATCAGAACCGTCTTGCCGGCGCGGGGAGGTGCGACGATGAGACACCGCTGACCTTTACCGAGCGGAACCATCATGTCGATAATACGAGTGCTGTAATTGGTTGGCTGGTATTCGAGATCGATCCGCTTGTTCGGATAAAGCGGGGTCAAATTATCGAAAAGAACCTTTTCCGCGTTCATCTCAGGGGTTTGGAAATTTACCTGCTCCACCTTCAGAAGGGCGAAGTAACGTTCGCCTTCCTTGGGCGCCCGGACAGACCCGCTGACCGTGTCGCCCGTACGAAGGCCAAAACGCCTGATCTGCGACGGGGAAACGTAAACATCATCCGGTCCCGGCAGGTAGTTGTAATCGGGAGCCCGCAAAAATCCGAAGCCATCCGGGAGGCACTCAAGGACGCCGTCCGCGTAGATATGCTCGTCTTTTTCAGCCTTCTTCTGCAGAACCGCGAAGATCAAATCCTGTTTGCGCATTCCGCCGGCATTTTCAATGCCCAGCTCTTTTCCCATCTCGACGAGATCGCCGATTTTCTTTTCCTTTAATTCCCGAAGATGCATTCAACTCCCTCGATTGTATGATTGATTACTGCAGATAGGCTTTCCGCTCGCGAATCAGACCCAGTACTCCCCTATCGTCTTTTGGTGTTAAAGATTTAGCCAGTTTAAGAGTTCTGGCGGGATCCGATACGGCTTACGGCATTTTTGGATTGCTTCGGCCAGCCTCGACGGCGCCTTCCCGTCGGGTAGCAAACTCTCCTGGCCGAGTAAAGAAAAAAGAAGCCGGACGGACGTCTATTTTTAAACGGCTATAATAGGCTCTGTTGATTTGGGCGTGTTCTGCTTTAAAATACGAGGATGCCCTTTCAAAAACGTCGACTCATCGTGGGTTTCATATTCCTGACCGTGGCATTGTCCGCGGCTCTGGCCTTCGGCGACCTGGTCCTGTTCGCGTTCAAGCCTGCCCAGCCGGGCTCGGATAAGATCGTGATCCTCGAAGTACGCAAAGGGCAAAACAATCTTGAAATCACCCGCTCTCTCGAATCAGAGGGCGTTGTCCGCGACGCCAAAACTTTTTACCGTCTCGGAAGGCTCAGCCGCCAATGGAAGAATATCAAGGCAGGGGAATACAAACTTTCTCCCGCAATGTCCCCGATCCAGATCTTCTCGATCCTGACCTCCGGGATCAGTCTCGTTCATCAGGTAACTCTTCGAGAGGGGGAAAACATGTACGAAATCGCGGCAGACCTGGAGTCGAAGCGCCTGACAACGCGTAAGCGATTCCTCGAACTTTGCCGGGATCCGGAGTTTTTCAGACCCTTACTTGGAGATCAGAGCGACGGTATCGCGAACCTGGAGGGATACCTTTTTCCGGATACCTACTTTTTCAACCGCTCGCTTTCGGCAGAGGACATGATCCGGCAGATGGTACGACGATTCCTCGCCATGTGGAGTGACGCCGAACTGATGCGGGCGAAAGAACTTGGGTTCAGCCGACACCAGACAATCACACTCGCTTCGATCGTGGAGAAAGAAACCGGAGTCCCACAGGAACGACCGATGATCAGCTCGGTTTTTCACAATCGCCTGAAAAAGAAGATGCGGCTTCAAAGTGACCCGACCACGATCTACGGGATCTGGGAACGCTACGACGGGAACCTCCACAAAGCCGATCTCTCGGAAAAGACGCCTTATAATACTTACGCGATTTCCGGACTTCCCCCCGGGCCGATCTCGAATCCGGGCAAAGAAGCGATCCATGCGGCACTATTTCCTGTTGAGAGCCCGTTTCTGTTCTTTGTTTCGCATAATGACGGCACACACGAGTTCACCCGCACCTTTGCGGAGCATTCAACCGCGGTAAAAAGATTTCAGATGGATCGGTCGGCTCGCGTCGGAAAAAGCTGGCGCGATTTCACGCGCGGCAAGGGCGCGGACGGAACACCTAAGGTCGAGGGGACCGCCGGGCAAGGTCTCGGGATTTCCCAGCCATAACCTTCCAGAAGAAAGCCGGCATTCGGCCAAGCGCGAAAACAAGAATGAGAAGGTGCGCCCAGAGCAGCGTCGAGGCGGCCTCAAATGCCGCCCCCATTCGATGTCCTATGAAGTCGAAACCCGTCAAATTGATCAGGGCGAAAAGTGCAAAAATTCCGAGCAAACCCAACCGGCTCGACCCGAGGCGATGCAGCAACAGGATCGCGGCCGGAATTCCCATGACAAAGTAAGGCTTCCAAACAAGGTGTGACGGAATGATCAGGAGTCCGATCGCGCCGGCGATCCATGGAAGCGGCCCCTTTTCCCTGATTCGCGATATCCAATAAAGCAGGAGCCCGCAGCTCAGAACCACCCAGACGGCGGACGTCCACGCGATCGCATCCGCTGAAAGGGATGAAAATCCGAAGAAAAGCTGAGCACCGCCTTCCGCGATCACCGGTGTCGGCCGACCGCTGAAGAAATGGTACAAAAACGCGGTGAAACTCTGATTGTGTGATTCGAGAGGGAGTCCGCGCGCGATCAAGGCCATGCGCCACCCCTGAAGCAGCTGCCAGCCCCCCGCCCCTCCCTCGCTGAAAAAGGGAACCAGAAAAACGGCCGCAAAACCCAAGACGCTGCCCATCCGTTCGATCCGGTATCTCCGCCGCATGATCGGCGAATCATCTCCTTTGAAGCGAGCCCACGGCAGCAGAGAGAGCCACGGCACGATCAACAAGGGAAGCGGGAATATTTTCGCGACGGCAGCTACCGAAAGCGCGAACCACTTCAGTCCGTCCAGAAAACCGGGCCTCGAACGGTCAAAATGTCCGAGCAGCGCCCAGACACACGCCCCCAAAATGAAGGAATTCACCTGGCCGTATTCGAAATCTATCAAAAGCGGCCGTGCGAGCAGGACAATGCCCCAGGCACCCAGCCCAAGAGCGGGAAGCGATTCACGGGTCAATTTTAACGGAAACTCGCGGATGATAAAGCCGATCACGGCCGCTTTCGCGAGACACCAGAGGGCCAGTGCGACGCCTTTGGGGAGAAGCGCGATAGGCGCGAGAAGCCAGGCGAACCCCGGGGCGTAAAGAAATCGGTCAGGACTGACATGGTAAATCTCCGCCCCCCTGCCGTCCAAAACGAGCTGCCAGGCGTGATAGAAAACCCCGAAATCATTTCCTCCGCGCTGAAATGCCCAAAGCGTCCCGATCGCAACCAGAAACCCGGCCAGGATCACCCCGATCAAAGAGACTTCATTCTTCATCAGAAGCCCCCGACGGCAGAGACCCCGATGGCGCAAGCCTCGAACGGAAACATGGGCTGGCGATATCGATCTTCAATCGCGATCAAGGCACGTTTAAGCTGTAACTCCGGAAGCGCGGGATCCACGCACCCCATGAAACCACCCAGTGAATTTGACGAGACCACCCGGTGACACGGGATCAGGATCGGGAAAGGATTCGAACGTAATGCCTGTCCCACGGCCCGGAAGGCTCCGAGCTTCCCGATTTTGCCCGCAACCCAGGCATACGTTCGGGTTTCACCGTGCGGGATCTGCGCGATCGCGCGATAGACTGACGCTTGAAAGGGTGTCCAAGCGGACTGCTCGATTCTTTCCCAGGGAATCCCCGTGAGGACGTTCCCCGTTTCAACATAATCCTTGAGTTCCGTCATTAACCGCTGCACAAAACCCGGAATAGGCGTTTCCGCCTGACGCCCCTTCATTCGAGATTTTCCGATTAACCTGACGGCAAGACCGGCCCGCCCGCTCGAAGCCGAAATGGGCTGAACATCGATTCGCGTGAGGAATTGATCATTCCAAAACGCGGTAATGGATCCCAGGTTCGTATGCAGCCGGTACTGATTCAACAAAGGCACCCTCAATCCTCGCGCCGAAGTTTGGCATTCGAACGGGCCGATTTCAATTCAATTCTAAAATCGGCCGGGCGATTCGCCGCTCCTCTGGCCAGCTCCCGGTGGTTTGTGATAACCGATTTCCATGAATCCCTGGGAAGACTCGAATTTATTATCTGAATGGCTCCACGCATTCGGCGTGATTGCCGCCATGTTGATCGCAACGGCGTTCTCTCGCGAATTTCTCCACTGGCTGGGAAAGAAGCGCTGGAAGTTCCTGACTCAGCTCGCACCCTCCATTTCGAATCTGATTTACCTCATCGGTTTCAAACTTTTCATCGAAGTCGCCCCGCTAAATCCGAAAATAGCCGCATGGCTGGAAAGCGTGGTTTACATCCTGGGCGTTCTGATTCTGCTCGGCCTGATCCGCCGCGCGGCCCTGATCAGCGTTGAATGGGGCGCGTATCGTTCAAATCAGTCGACGACTCTTCAACAAGGATTCATTCCGCTCATGCGCAACGTGATCACGCTTTTCATGTTTGCGACGGGCGGGATCATGATCCTGAAGCATTTCAATTACGACGTGATGTCGCTCGTGACCGCCCTCGGAGTCGGTTCTTTGGCCGTCGGGTTGGCGGCGAAGGATACCCTCTCCAACATGATTTCGGGATTCACTCTCATCATTGACCGCAATCTTCGTCCGGGTGATCGGATCGACCTTTCCGGCAGTATTGGGACCGTCGAAGAGATCGGACTTCGCAGCACCCGCATCCGTCTTGGAAACGGAAACACGCTGATCGTACCGAATACGGAACTGGTCAATACGAAGATCATGAATCTCTCGTTGCCATCGGCTGAGGTGACATGTTCCACGAAGGTTCAGGTCTCCTGCGCTTTCCCTTTCGCTAAAGTCAAAGCGGTTTGCCTCGCGACCATCGATGAGACCGAAAAAGCGAGAAAAGATATGGGACGCTGGGTCCATCTCTCCGCCCTGAACGATGGTCACCAGGTGATCTCGATTGGCTTCTGGGTTTCAAGCACCGATGACACGGGACCAGCGCTATCGGATTTTCACGAGAAACTTCTTTCGAACCTGGCGCACGAAAAAATTTCGCTCGTCGGAAGTATAGCCCCGGCACCGACGGCCTGATTTTTCACCCGTAACCTAGCGAAATCAGTAATCACGCGCCGCGCTAACAGCGTGCAGCAAAAGATGAATGTTTACGCTTGTTTATCTCATTTAGGCACTGTAAGGTGTGGCCCTCTTTCAAATCAGAAGTGGGGCAGGGGTTCTGGGTAGTGAATTCGTACGTAGTTCTCGCTAGAAAATGGCGCCCGGCGCAGTTCGCAGACATTGTCGGACAAGGTCACATCGTGCGCACGCTCATGAACGCGATTCAAGCCAAACGGATTCACCAAGCTTATTTATTCACCGGGTCACGGGGAATCGGGAAAACGTCCATCGCCCGGATTTTCGCGAAAGTGATCCGCTGCGAGCACACCCGCTCCGAGGCCGCTCCGCCCGCTAGCACGCCCCTCAGTACTGACGAACAGCAGCAGGGTAATTGGCTGCGATCCTGCGATGATTGCGCGAGCTGCAAGGAAATTACGGCCGGCAACAGCGTGGACGTCATCGAAATTGACGGCGCCTCAAACAACGGCGTCGATGCGGTTCGCGAGATCCGCGAAAATGCGAAATTCCTCCCCGCCACTGGCGGCCGGAAGATCTACATCATCGATGAAGTGCACATGCTCTCAACCGCGGCCTTCAATGCTTTGCTAAAAACTCTCGAAGAACCGCCTCCACATGTCATTTTTGTTTTTGCGACGACCGAACCGCACAAAATTCCGGCAACCATTCTTTCACGCTGCCAACGTTTTGATTACCGTCGCGTCACTCTCACGCAAATCCAGAATCGCCTGATCCAGGTCACGACGGCCGAGGGCATTCAAACGGAGCCGGGCGCACTGGCGCTGATCGCCCGTGCCGCCGAGGGCAGCATGCGCGACGCACTGTCGCTCCTCGATCAGGTGATCGCGTTCTCGGGCGACAGGATTTCTGTTCAGTCCGTGCGCGATAGCATCGGATTGATCGAGGGACAGACCGTTCTGGGGATTCTCGCCGGCGTCTTCGGACGCAAGCCTCTCGATGCGCTCGCGCTCGTCGATCAGGCTTATCAACGCGGACATGATTTCCGCGTTCTCACCCGTACGCTGATCGAATTCCTTCATGGAGCCGTACTTGCGAAAGTCGGCGCCTCGAATTCCGCGATGCTTCAGCTTTCAGAAGACGAATCGAAAGAACTTCGCGCGATCGCCGAACTTCGCCCTCTCGAGGAGATCGAGCTGATTTTCCAGGTCCTGCATCATGGACTCGAGTGGATCGCCCGGTCACCGCAACCGAAAGTGATCCTCGATATTCTTCTCGTGAAATGCGCAACAGCGGACGCTTTGGTTTACGCCGAAGAACTACCGGCCCAGCCGGTTCAACCGGGAGCGACGGGATCCGGTTTTCCCGGAACGAAAGCCATCGCCGCCCAGCCGCAGCCGATCCCGGCCACTCCGGCGCCCATTGTAACGGCACCGATCAAGACCACCAGCGAGAAGTCCTGGCCCGGCTTCATCGAACACACCCGGAAGACCCGCCCCCTCCTCGCTTCGATGCTGGAACATGGCAGTTGCGAAGACCTCGACCCGGGCCAGCTGGAAAAATCGGGTGAATTAACGATCTGCTATCCAGCTCAGAGCAGTCACTATCGCGATCAGCTGCAATCACGCGTTTACCAGGAACAGCTTCAGAGTTTTTCCAAAGAATACTTCGGCCGCGCGATAAGGATCCAGATCGAACTCAAAGACGGCGGAGAGAGCCTCGCGAGCAAACGTGAACGCGAGCGGCTGGCTCGTGAGCACTCAGCCAAAGAGGCCGTCCATAATCATCCCATTATTCGCGAAGCGAAGTCACTCTTCGGCGGCGAACTGGGCCCGATCGAGCTGAGCGACTCTGATTCATCGGATTCGAAAGGAGGCTCAGATGACCACTCATCATGATCCCGTTTCGAAACTCATTTTCGAACTCGCGAAACTCCCCGGAATCGGAGAAAAAACCGCCACCCGCCTGGCTTATTTTATCCTGAAACAGGATGAATCCTATTCCAAGGCCCTCTCCGAAGCCGTACTCAACGCTAAAACATCGATCCGGCTTTGCACCGAGTGCTTCACCTTCACCGAACTTCCGGTTTGTCGGGTTTGCACCGACCCGACCCGCAACCGAGCCATCATTTGCATCGTTGAACGTCCGTCGGATGTTTTTTCGATCGAACAGACCGGGGCTTTCCGCGGCGTATATCATGTTTTACACGGCGCCCTCTCCCCCCTGGACGGCATTGGTCCCGAAGAACTCAAAATCCGGGAGCTCCTGGCCCGTCTGAATCAGGATCAGAGCCCCGTTCAGGAATTGATCTTGGGCACGAATCCCAGTGTTGAAGGCGAAGCCACCGCGCTCTATCTCTCGCGATTGATCAAGCCAAGCGGCCTCCGGGTAACACAACTCGCACATGGCTTGCCGGTGGGGGGAATGCTGGAATACACGGACCGCCAAACAATCGGCAAGGCGCTCGAAAACCGGATGGAGATGACGTGAGCTTCATCAACTACGCCAGCAAAGAGATTAATTGCAAGATCATCTACTTCGGCCCGGGCCTGAGCGGAAAGACCACGAACATCCAATACATTTACGAGCACACCCAGGCCGATTCGCGCGGAAAACTCGTCACCCTCAGCACCGAAAATGAGCGTACGTTGTTCTTTGATTTTCTGCCGCTGTCGGTGGGCGAAGTTCACGGCTACAAAACCCGATTCCATTTGTATTCCATTCCCGGCCAGACGTTCTACGAAACCTCGCGCCAGTTCATCCTGAAAGGCGTTGACGGCATTGTTTTCGTGGTCGACAGCCAGCTCGAAAGAATGGAAGCCGATATCGAAAGTTTTGAGTCGTTGGAAAAAGGGCTGGAGCGCCAGGGATACGACCTGGGCAAACTCCCCCTGGTATTTCAGTACAACAAGCGGGATCTGCAGGGAGTCGTGCCGATTCAGGAGCTCGAAGCAACTTTCAATTCGATGCGCCGACCTTTTTTCGAAGCGGTGGCGAATCGGGGCCAAGGGGTTATGGAGACCCTTCAGGCCATCAGTCAGCGAGTGATTCAGGAATTGAAATCGTAGTATGGGAACCGTTTGGGAGTGCAGTCTTAATAAGTCGAGAGGGGAACAAAAATGAGAAAAGACAAGCTGAATAAATTCAGGAAACTTTTTGAAACTCAGCGCCGAAGCATTTTATTCAACGACCGGATTATCCGTGAAGACTTCGGCGTCTGCTCCGATGATCGTTACGATGAACTCGATCAGGCGACCACGGACATCGAGCAGTCCATGAGAATGCGCCTTCGTAATCGCGAGATGCTGTACATCAAGAAGATCGACGAAGCCCTGAAGCGCGTAGAAGAAGGAACATTCGGAGAGTGCGAAGAATGTGGCGAGGACATCGAGCTTCGCCGGCTTGAAGCACGCCCGACTGCAACTCTCTGCGTCAGCTGCAAGGAAGAACAGGAACGCCAGGAAGTCCTTACGGCGTCCGGACGCGAACACAAGAGTTTGGGAGACACCTTCTCGCGCAAGTTCGCCTGAACCTTCGCCGAGCTGTAAATCCAGAACTGCGCTCGAACGGTCGACAGTCATTTCTTTTCTCAAGATGCACTTCTTCCATTACGATAAGAAGAGCCAAGCTGGCTTTTCTTATGAATCAAAAAACGCGAAGCGTTAATTTGGCCGGTCTACGGCAGAAAATTGACGCTATAGATGAGAAATTGGTCCGCCTGATCGGCGAAAGGGCGCGCGCCGCGGCTTTGGTCGGAGCCTGGAAGCGGCGGCACGGCGTTCCTGTTTATGATCAACAGCGGGAGGCGGCGGTGCTCTCCCGCGTGGAGACTTTGAACCAAGGCTCGGGACTTCCGGCCGCGTCCATTCAGAATATCTTCGCGAACATCATCAAGGAATGCCGGGAATACGAAGAGGCGGCGTCACATCAGATCGGGCTCGCACCCGAGCTTAAAAACTTCACGATCTCCGTCCTCGGACTCGGACTGATGGGAACGTCATTCGTCCGCGCGTTGAAAGCCGCTGAACCAGATATTCGGATCATAGGATACGATGCAAGACCCGCCAGTCCGCGGGCAGTCGATCATCTCTGTTCATCCCCACGGGGAGCCCTGAATGCGGATCTGGTCATTTTGGCGCTTCCCGTTCAGGCGATTATCCGGCTTCTGAATAAGGAGCACGCGTTTTTTCGCCCGAATTCGATCATATTGGATCTCGGCAGCACGAAACGGGAGATCTGCCGAACTGCCTGGAAAGTGCTTCCTCGAGACGTGACTTTCCTTGGCGGCCATCCCCTGGCCGGAAAGTGCGTTTCCGGCGCTGCGAATTCCGATCCCCGCATTTTTTGGGGCAAGCCCTTCGTGCTCGTACCCGAGCCCCGCGCGCGCACGAGTCCCCCCGGCCGACTCTCGCCGTTTGAGATCGCCCGACAGTTCGTCCTGGCGATAGGCGCGATTCCGGTGGTCATGAAACCCGAAGAGCATGACCGTTGTCTCGCGGTTACGAGCCACGTACCGCAGTTCCTTTCAGTCGCGCTGGCGCTCAACGCTCGAAAACTCCTGAAAGGCAAACCGGTCCTTCACGGTCCGGCGTTTCTCGACATGACACGGTTGGCGGAATCAGACTACCGGATGTGGAAAGACATCGCCGCCACCAACTCTGATTTTATCCGGGCGGTGCTCTCGGCTCAAATGCAGGAGCTTGCGGAAATCCGCGCGGTAATCGCGAAAACAGGTTTCAAAACCCGATTCGACGAGGCACGCCGCTTTCGTCAGGCACTCACCGGTTCACGAAGAAAACTCTAACCAGGATTATCGATCCGAAGGAAAGGATAGCTTTCATGCTGATTATTTTTAAAAAAGGATACACCGAAGAACAGCTCAATCACGCGATCGACCGGGTGCGCGCGGCGAAGTGTGAGCCGCATGTCATCCATGGCGTTTATAAAGTCACGATCAACGTGATCGGAGATGACACCCAACTTGATCCCGAGGACTTCAAGAAATTGGAAGGTGTCGAAGACGTCATTTCGGTATCAAAGCCGTTTCCTCTCGTCGCGCGCGAATTCAAGAAGGAAGACACCATCATCCAAGTTCGAAACGTCACCTTCGGACCGGACAATTTCATCGTTATGGCAGGACCCTGCGCCGTCGAAAGTGAAGAACAGACGATTCGCATCGCCAAGGCTGTCCAGAAAGCGGGCGCGAATGTTCTCCGGGGCGGCGCCTTCAAGCCCCGCTCCTCGCCTTATGCTTTCCAAGGACTCGGAAACGAAGGTTTGAAAATCCTGGCTACAGCCCGAAAAGAGACCGGGCTTCCGATCATCACCGAAGCTCTCGATATACGGGATCTCGATGCTATTTGCGAATTTACCGATATCATTCAGATCGGGACCCGGAACATGTCCAACTTTCCGCTCCTGAAGGAAGTCGGAAGAACCCGAACGCCCGTCATGCTCAAACGAGGCATGTCCGCGACGATTGATGAATGGCTGATGGCAGCGGAGTACATCCTTCGCGGCGGAAACACGAACGTGATGCTCTGCGAGCGCGGAATCCGTTCCTTCGACTCGAAATATACGCGAAATATCGTCGACCTAAGCGCGATCCCGGTCATCAAAAACCTAAGTCATCTCCCGATCGTCATCGACCCCAGCCACGGGACCGGCCGAAAAGACGCGATTGAACCGATGACGCTCGCCTCTCTTGCGGCAGGCGCCCATTCCGTCATGATCGACGTTCATGACGACGCCGAGAACGCGCTTTGCGACGGAGCCCAGGCATTGAAGCCGCACGATTTCGAGAAGATCATGGCCTGTCTTCATTCACTTGCCCCGGCTCTTGGAAAAACCATACCCGGCGCGAAACCTTCGGTCAGGAATACGGTATGAGAATCAAACTCGACAGCGTTTCAGGTTTTTCAGGAAAAACCGGTATCCCCGGAGACAAGTCTGTTTCTCATCGATCCCTGATTTTCGGCGCGATTGCCGACGGAACAACCGAAGTCAGTAACCTTCTCGATAGCGGCGATGTCCGGTCCACGGAGCTTTGTCTCCGGGCTCTGGGAGCTGAGTTCAAACGCACGCAGGATCGGGTCCTTGTGACGGGCCGGGGACTCCATGGTCTTCATGCGTCCGAGGAAATTCTGGACTGCGGAAATTCAGGAACAACCATTCGGACGATGATGGGATTGCTCGCGGGACAGAGTTTTTCGAGCAGAATGACGGGCGATCAATCCATACAGCGCAGACCCATGAAGCGCGCGGCCGAGCCGCTCAGGAAAATGGGCGCCCAAATCGAGCTTACCCGAGACGATTTCGCGCCGGTCACGATTCGGGGCACGAATCTGGTCGGTGTCGATTACGATCTTAAAGTCGCGAGCGCCCAGGTCAAAACCGCGCTTCTTCTCGCCGGTCTTTATGCAAGCGGCACAACGACCATTCGGGGCTCGATCGGGACACGTGACCACACCGAAAGGATGCTCCCTCACTTCGGGGTCCGAATCCGAAAAACGGCTTCGGAGATTTCAATCACCAGCGGACAAAAGCTGACCGCAAGTCCGGTCCGAGTGCCGGGTGACCCCTCCTCTGCCGCATTCTGGATGGGAGCCGCTTCGATCGTGAAGGGTGGAATGGTCGAAATCGAAAATGTTTGTCTCAATCCGACGCGAACCGGGTTCTTTGAAGTCCTCCGCAGGATGGGCGCGAAAATCGAGGAAGAAATCACCTGTGAGAGCCCCGAGCCGATCGGAAATATCCGGGTGACCTGCCAGTCGCTCCGGGCGACCGAAGTCAGCCCCGAAGAGATTCCGTCGATGGTCGATGAGGTGCCGCTCCTGGCGATCGTCGCCTCTCAGGCCGAAGGCACCACGATTGTTCACGGAGCCGAAGAACTACGCGTCAAGGAGAGTGACCGGCTCGAAGCGGTCGCCACCAACCTTCGCGCGATGGGGGCAAAAATCGAGACCTTCAAGGACGGCTACTCGATCACCGGACCCCAGAAACTGAATGGCGCGGTCATCAACTCCTTTGACGATCACCGGATCGCGATGTCGTTCGCCGTTGCCAGCCTGATTGCGAAGGGCACGACCGAGATTGAGAATCACGAATGCGTGATGATCTCGTATCCAAAGTTCTTCGAGGTTTTAAGGCGGCTCAGCCGTGCGTAAACTTTCCCGCACCGCAGCTGGACAAGGCACGGCATCCGAGGTCGCGGCTTTGATCGGCCATCCGGTTTCTCATTCCTTGTCACCCGCCATCTTCAGCTTCCTTTCCCGTCGATTCCGCCGGGAGATCCAATACGATGCCCTGGATATCGCACCCGGGGAGCTGAAGCGGGCACTCGGTCTCTTGCGCTCTCTCGATTTCGTGGGCTGCAACGTAACCATTCCCCACAAGGAAAAGGTGATTGCGTGTCTCGACAGGGTTTCTAACGAAGCCCGGGTCATTGGAGCGGCCAATGTCGTTCACAACAGGAGCGGCGAGCTGATTGGATACAACACAGATGTTCTCGGAATTATTCAAACCCTCCGGGAAGCTCACGTCCGGATTCGCGGGCGTGAAGTAGCGCTGTACGGTGCCGGAGGAGCGGCTAAAGCTGTCGCATACGCGATGGGCATTCTTGGCGCAAAAGATGTTTGGATCGTGAACCGTACACCCCGGCGCGCGAGGGAACTCGCGAAGAAGTTCGAGACATGTTTTTCAAAAACGCGATACCATGTCGTCGCTTGGGATGCCTTTCCGCGAGATCGCGAAATTGGCCTCTGGGTCAATGCCACTCCGCTTGGAATGACCGGATTCCCGAGAAGCCGAGCCTTTTCTTTCCCCCGCGACAAAAACGGGGCCGCGTTCGATCTGGTATACCGGCCCGAAGAGACTCCATTCCTCAAGAAGGCTTCAGCCGCGGGTTTGAAGACGATTGGCGGACTCGATATGCTGGTCTGGCAGGCGATCGGAACCTGGGAACTCTGGTTCGGAAAAATGCCCCGGAAACACGAAACAAAAGCAGCCCTGAAAAAGTTCCTAAAGCAGCGTTTAAGGAGAATAGACCGATGCACTTAAGGTATCTCACCGCGGGTGAGTCTCACGGCAAAGCGTTGGTTGGAATTCTCGAGGGAATGCCGTCCGGACTGGGACTCACGCGCGACCAAATCCAGGCCGAGGTGAGGCGCAGAAAACTGGGGCACGGACGCGGGGCACGCCAGAAAATGGAAGACGACGCTGTTGAAATACTCTCCGGCGTAAGACACGGCAAAACCATCGGAAGCCCAATAGCGCTCCTGATCGAGAACAAGGACTGGAAAAACTGGGCAAACATCATGCAGCCCGAAGCGACGGAGCTTCCCGCCGAGCGTCAGCTCGAAGTACCCCGCCCCGGGCACGCCGATTATGCGGGAGGGCTCAAGTACGGCCACGCCGATATGAGGAATATCCTCGAGCGCGCGAGCGCGCGCGAAACCGCGATGAGGGTAGCTATCGGCTCGGTCGCACTAAACTTTCTTCAGGAATGTGGAATTGAAATCGCGAGCCGCATTACGCAGATCGGTTCCGTCGAAGCCGCGGCGGAAATCACAACAGATCGGGTCGAGGAGATCAATCGGATCGCGGACGCCTCGCCCGTTCGATGTCTCGATTCCGGCGCCTCGGAACGGATGGTCGCGGAGATCGACTCGGCGAAGCAAAAGGGAGATTCTCTCGGCGGGGTATTCGAGATTATCGCCTCCGGTGTTCCGCTCGGATTGGGCAGTCACGTTCACTGGGATCGTCGCCTCGGGGGAAGGATCGGCGAGGCGTTCATGGGTCTGAACGCGATCAAGGGCGTGCAGATCGGACTCGGATTCGATTCGGCCCGCGTTTTAGGCTCGGAGGCGCACGACGAACTCTTTCCCGGCCGCACTCCCGGCCTCGCGCGCCGTCAAACAAACAGGGCCGGCGGAATCGAAGGAGGGATGACGACGGGCGAATGGATCGTGATCAAAGCGGCGATGAAGCCGATCGCGACACTGATGCGACCGCTTCATTCGGTCATGCTCAAAACCGGAGCTCCGGAGCAAGCTCACGTCGAGCGTTCCGACGTTTGCGCCGTTCCTTCAGCTGCCGTGATCGGAGAATCCCTTCTCGCCCTGGTTCTTGCCGAAGAGCTTCTTGTCAAATTCGGCGGGGACTCGATGAACGAGATTCTCCCGCGTCTTCGTGACTGGAATGAAAACACCCGCTAAAGCGAACGTTTATTTAACGGGCTTCATGACCGCGGGCAAGAGTACCATCGGGCACCAGCTTGCCCGGGAACTCCGATGGAGCTTCGTTGATATCGACGAACGGATTGAAAAAAAGTTCGGTCTCCCCGTTTCACGAATCTTTGAAGAACTCGGCGAAAAGGCCTTTCGCGAGGCTGAATCCCGGGAGATTGCCAGATGCTCAAAACTCAACCACCGGGTCATCGCCCTGGGAGGCGGCGCGCTCCTCGATCCCGCGAATCTTCGTTCGGTCAGGAGTTCCGGACTCCTCATCCATCTGAAGATCACGGCGCGAACAGTTCTCACGCGCGCGGCAAGACAGCGCGGAAGGCGGCCCTTACTCAAGGGCCTCTCGAAGAAAGAAGCACAGGCCCGAATTCGTGACCTTCTTAAAGCACGGCAGAAGTCCTACAGGGCCGCAAATCTGTCGATCAGTACCGACGAACTGACGCCACCGCAAATCGTGGCCGCGCTCCTACGGCGAAAACTCCTCGTTCAGTGTTGCCGAGGCCCCGCAAATAAAATAGCATCTTCATATGAAACGCATTCACGTCGCGCTCGACGGCCGTAGTTACGACGTCTGCATAGGTCACCACCTGTTCCGCGATAACGCTACCCTGCCGCTGAAAGGGTATAAAGAAAGGCGAGCTTTCTTTTTCGCGGACGCGCGACTGAAGCGCGTGCTTCCGCGCATCGAGAAGGTTTTTAGAAATGCCGGGTGGAAGACCAAGGCGTTTTTCGTCCCCGGCGGCGAACAGGTCAAGGACTTCAAGGGCCTCTATCCCCTTTATGGGAGTCTCCTCCGCGCGGGCGCGGATCGTAATTCCGTCATCGTCGCCGTTGGAGGAGGATCCATCGGCGATGCGATTGGCTTTGTCGCGGGAACTTTTCTCCGTGGATTGGAATGGATCAATATTCCCACAACCCTCCTTGCTCAAGTCGATAGCGCGATTGGCGGGAAAACAGGTATGAATCACGAATCAGGTAAAAACCTGATCGGGGTTTTTCACCAGCCGCGACTGGTGCTTTGCGATCTTGACCTCCTCCTTCCCCTTTCCGCTCGTGATCGGGTTTCCGGATTCGGCGAAATCGCCAAGTACGCCGTGATCTACGACCGGAAGCTTTTCACTCTTCTGGAGCGAAATTGGAAGCAGTTGCTCGAGCTTGATCCGAAAATCGCCCTTCCGACCATTTCAAGATGCGCTATTCTCAAATCAGGAGTGATTCAGAAAGACGAGCTCGATCGGAAGGGGACGCGCGAAGTCCTCAATTTCGGGCATACGGTCGGCCACGCGATCGAGACACGCGCAGGTTACGGTTATTATCGGCACGGCGAAGCCGTTCTGCTCGGTATGCGCGTCGAGGCCGCCCTATCCGTGATGAAAGGGCATCTTGAGCCAAGGGTTCAGAAACGGATCGACCGATTTCTTTCGAGTGTGCCGGTACCGCCAATTCCGAAGTCCGTGAGAGCAAAACAGATCTCGGAATCGGTTCGCTTGGACAAGAAGAAAGCCGAAGGAAAAGTTCGCTTCGTCCTCCTGAAGGATATCGGCACGACTGTTTTGGATACGAGCGTTACACCGGCCGAGATTTCTCGAGCACTACGTTCAATCGGTATTCACTGAAGGAGTCCAGCATGGCCAACCGCCACATCCTCGTGATTCACGGGCCGAACCTAAACCTTCTCGGCGAACGTGAGCCCCACGTTTACGGAAGACTGACATTGGCGCAGATCAATGGCGAACTCAGGAAGTTCGCGCGACAAACCAAGACGCAACTGAAGATTTTTCAGTCGAACTGCGAAGGAAACCTCATCGACTTTATTCACGAGAACAGAAAGTGGGCCGATGGAATCGTAATTAACCCAGGCGCCTACACCCACTATTCGTATGCCATTCGCGATGCGATCAGCGGCGTCGATTTACCGTCCGTTGAAGTGCATCTAAGCGACCTGACAAAGCGGGAAAAATTCAGAAGAATCTCTGTAATCGCGCCAGTTTGCATCAAGCAGATCAGTGGCCTGGGGTGGAAATCCTACATCAAGGGACTCGAAATACTGATGACCCATTTGGGATCATTGTGACTCCGGAATAACCCCGGTGCCCCCATTTGCACCGCCTTCGGGTGGTTCTTTCAGGCCCCAAATCCAAATCAAAATCGTCGGATAATACCATCTTGTCTGAAATGACTATCGTTTTAGGCGTGGCACAACGCTCGCAATCTCTTCTTTTCGGATGTTGTGAGAGAAACCCTTCTCTCAGAAAGGAGGCCGGTCATGAAAAATCAATCACCAAAAGCTGGCTTTCAAGCGAAAGAGCTGGATGCTCGATTTGCGAACCCATTCGCATACTTCTTTATTATCCGCTCCAGCTTAGCCGCTGACGGATTCTTCCCATTCCCTCAGCGCTACTGAGAGCCTTCTAAATCACAAATTGATTTGCCGCCTTCGCCGGGGAACCGTCGCGCCTGGCCGGCAAGCCCGAGGGAACGGACTCCCTCGAACAACACAGGACCATGTGTCAGGAGAAGTATATGAATAAGGAATTGACTCTGAAGTTCAAAGGCCTTTTCGAAGAACAACGCCGCAATCTGATCTATTCAGGAAGAGTTGTGAACGAGGATTTCAACCTGAACCAGGACGACCTGCCGGATGAGGCTGATATCACTTCCTCGGAATTGGAAACTTCCATGCGGATGCGCCTCCGGAACCGTGAAGCGCTCTTTCTCAAGAAAATCGATGAAGCACTTCGAAGAATTTCCAACGGAACCTTCGGCGAATGCGAACAGTGCGGCGAAGATATCGATTTTCGGCGGCTTGAAGCACGGCCGACGGCTACACTGTGCGTTCACTGCAAGGAAGACCAGGAGCGCCGTGAGCACGTCCACATTGACGGCCATAAGCCGAAAAGCCTTGGTACGAGAGTCCGCCTCGCATGAAGCTGGGGAATCGCGCGCTTTCACAAGGACGTGAAAGCCAGGTCAGCCACTCAAGGATGAGATTACAAAGCTTGTGACAGCGAGGCCGGCGGGCCGAGCGTTGTCATAAGCTATAAGGGGACGAACTGCCGGAAGGAGCTCAGGGATCGGCTCCTTCCGGCGCCGTTATTGGAATAGCAAAAAAAATGGGGGCTTCTTTCGAAGCCCCCACGCTTAGCCGAATCCGTGGCCTCAGCCTAGAACAAGTCTAAGCCGATTCAGTCCGTCGAGTGCAGTGCATTCAAGACATTGATGCGTCCACCGCTGATTGTCTTGCCCTTCAGGGAAGACAATTTATCGCTGGTGTCCATCAGGACCTGCTTCACCTTTTTGTAATTCCAAGTAGGATTCTTGGACCACAGCAAGGCGGCTGCGCCTGCAACGTGCGGGCAGGCCATCGAAGTTCCGGAGAACGCGGCATACTTGTTCCCGGGGATCAGGCTGTAGACGTTCGCGCCCGGAGCCGCGACGTGTACCGTCTTTTCACCGTAATTGGAGAAGAATGCCATGGAATCGTTCTTATCCGTCGCTGCGACGGCGATCAGATTGTCGTTATCGAAAGCAGCAGGATAGGAGGCCTGGCTCGGGATATCGTTGTTCTTACTTTCGTTACCGGCAGCCGCCACGAACAAAACGTCCTTTGCCTTGGCCCGTTCAATAGAGTCATAAAGGGCTTTATTGCCGTCGTCGCCAGGACCGCCCCAGCTCGCGCTAATGACCTTCGCGCCATGCTCGATCGCATAATCAATCGCGCGAATCGCGTCAGCAGTCGTTCCACTCCCCTCGCCAGAGAGGAATTTGAGCCCCATGATCGAGACACGCGGAGCGACACCCGAGACGCCTTTTCCGTTTCCACCGACACCGCCGATGGTCCCGGAAGTATGTGTTCCGTGCTGATTGTCGTCGTAAGGAAGACCGTCGTTGTGGACGAAGTCAAAGCCAGCCACGTCGTTCTTTTCAGACGGCGTCGGGTTTCTCCAAACGTTGAACGAGAGGTCCTCGTGGTTGTAATCGATACCGGTGTCGATATCGGCGACGATGAACTCCTTGCTCCCCTGCCATTCAGCCCAGGCTTTTCTGGCGCCAATTTTTTCAAGGCCGTAGGCCTTATCCAGATCAGGGTCCACGACCGGCGGATTCACCTCAGCGGGAGCCGGCTGAAGAGCCGGTTTATTCGCCGGAGGGTTCGTCGGAGTTCCTGGATCGCTCGGGGGAGTCCCGGGGTCGCCGGGAGGATTCCCAGGAGTCCCGGAATCTTCACAGCCGGGAGGAAACGGAATACCGGGAATCAAACACGGAACTCCACCGCCTCCGCCACCACCGCCTCCGCCGCCCGGAAGCCCGGGAATCTCGGCATTCGGATCGCAACCGGGAATGTCCATTCCAGGAATGCAGGGGATGCCGCCACCGCCGCCGGGAAAACCCGGAATCGGAGGATCTTCAAGAGTGCTCGTCGGATAAATGCTGAGGATGTAGTTGGGCTGCGCATACTCAACCAGACCGTTCCTCTGCAGTTCCGCGATCGCATCTTCTACTTTGACTGTGTCTTTCAAAATAAGATGTTCAAAGCCCTTCGGAAATCCTGAGCGGCGTACGCTTTTGACTCCAAGATCGTTGTACATCATGTTCATGACGGAACGGGCTCTGATCGCACCATCCTTATACTTCACGATCACTTCGCCCGACTTATACTCAGATGCATTCGCCCCGGAAATAAACGCGAACGCGATCAAAAGCGCTAAAGCTCTTACTGAACTCGACATCTTCTTCCCCCCTAATGGACTTTTTGAAATCAACTAAATTGTCGTCAGTTTATCGAGCAGCTCGGTTTTTGCAAATTTAACGCGCTGCTTTCTTTTTTAATGGGGGGCTTGTTTTTTCAGTGTGATCGACTAAATTTATTTGCCGCTCATGTGCTCTGCCCGAGACACCGACACGGCTACACTCGGGCTCTAAAAAGCGGCAGCGAATTGCACGACGCACATTCGCGTTTCGCAGATCAAGGAGCGCACCCGTCCGTGGGTGCCACCAGAACTCAAGCAGCCAGCCGCCGTCCTTAGACTTCTCGCTCCTGCTGCCGACGCATATACGTTGGAATATCGTATTCATCGTCGGTCAGATTCGTGATCCCAAGCCGCTGCGCGATCGCGCGTGCCCGGGCTAATTCTCCTCCCGAAGCGAGACTGAGACTCTCGGCCCCCGTTCCCATCAATGATGGAGAAATCGACGCTTCAGGGGCAATCTCGCGCAGCTCGGGTTCGGAATCCTCAAACTTTGCTTCAGCTTCAACGACCGTCATGGGCGCAATGGCCGGCTCCGTTTCCTGCGCGATTGTCGAGGCTTCTAAGACCGGCTGCTGACTCACTGGCGGCGGAGGAGGCACGGGCGCAACCTGTGGCTGCGGAGGAACAGTCTCAACGACGGGCGCTGATTGCACGACGTTCACCGGAGCGGCGCACTGAGCCGCAACCACTCCGGCGGCAGGTACGATCGAAGCCGCGTTCGAAACGGTCGCTTGAGCGTTCATGCCGCCCAAACCCGTCGCGATCACCGTGACCTTTACGGTGTCGTTCATGGATTCATCAATGACGGTACCGAAAATAATTTCGGCATCCTCGTGCGCGGCTTCCATGATCAGGGTGGTCGCTTCGTTCACTTCGTGGATCTTGAGATTCGAACCACCGGTGATGTTAATGATGATTCCGGTGGCTCCGTCAATCGAGACATCCTCAAGGAGCGGACTCGAAATGGCGTTCGTCGCCGCTTCAACCGCACGATGTTCTCCGTCGCCGTAGCCGATACCCATGAGAGCAAGCCCCTTGTTCTGCATGATCGTACGCACGTCGGCAAAATCGCTGTTAATGAGCCCGGTGTGGTTGATCAGGTCAGAGATGCCCTGAACGGCATTCAGAAGCACTTCGTCGGCTTTCTTGAAAGCATCAATCATTGAAAGCGTCGCTCCCGAAACCGAAAGCAGTCTCTGATTCGGAATCATGATGAGAGAATCGACGTGTTCACGAAGCCCGGAAATTCCAAGCTCCGCATTTTTCATCCGCTTCCGGCCTTCGAACATGAACGGTTTCGTAACGACCCCGACCGTAAGAGCGCCGACCTCTTTCGCGATCTTCGCGAAAACCGGAGCAGCTCCCGTTCCAGTGCCACCGCCCATGCCGGCCGTGATGAAAACCATATCGGCGCCCGCGAGCAGCTCAGAAATTCTGGCGTAATCCTCAAGTGCCGCTTTGCGGCCCACATCTGGATTGGCGCCAGCCCCAAGCCCTTTCGTCAGCTCCTGGCCGATCGGAAGCTTCACGGGAGCCAAGGAGGCATCGAGGGCCTGCTTGTCCGTATTCGCGGTGATGAACTCGACTCCCTCGAGTCCCATCCTGATCATCGTGTTCACGGCGTTGCATCCGCTGCCACCTACTCCCACGACCTTGATTTTTGCACCCTGGGTTGCGACTTGATCGATTTCAAACATACTAAAGAAGATCCTCTTCTTCGGTTAACCTGGTGGCCGGTTTCCCTGGCCACGCGCCTTCAGCCACTCAAATTCAAAACAAATCTTTAATCCATGTACGCATGGATCCACGAACCTTGTCGTAAATATTCTTCTCCCGGATCGGAAACTTGCTTTTTTGCAAGTTACGCGAGCCGTACTTCAACAAACCCACGGCCGTAGCAAACTTTGGTGAATTAACAACATCCCGAAGACCACCAATGTTCTGCGGCAACCCACGTTTTACCGGCATTTCGAAAATAAATTCGGCGAGTTCCGGCATTCCCTCCAGCAGAGTGGCCCCGCCGGTAATCACGATGCCCCCGGAAAGGACCTCTTGATAACCCGACTTCATTACCTCTCGCTGAATAAGCGAAAACACTTCTTCGACCCGGGGCTCGACGATCTCAGCCAGAAGCCGCCGCGAAACCACCCGTGGTTTGCGTCCACCAACGCCGGGAACCTCGATCGTCTCGTCCGGCTTCACCATTGAAGACATCGCGCAAGCATGTCGGATCTTGATCTTCTCCGCTTCATTTTGCGGAGTTCTGAGTCCGACGGCGATATCGTTCGTGATGTGGTTACCGCCGATCGCGAGCACCCCCGTATGCACGATCGCGCCGTCTTTAAAGATCGCGATATCGCTTGTTCCACCGCCAATATCGACAAGGAGAACACCGAGTTCTTTTTCGTCCTGCGATAGCACCGCTTCGGCCGAGGCAATCGGTTCGAGACAGATCTCGGCGACATTCAAGCCCGCCTTGTTCGCGCATTTTATAATGTTCTGCGCCGAGGAAACGGCCCCGGTGACAATATGAACTTTTGCTTCGAGCCGCAAACCGCTCATTCCAATCGGATCGCGGATCCCATCCTGCCCGTTAATCATGTATTCCTGTGGAATGATGTGGATCACTTCGCGGTCGAGCGGGATCGCGACAGCTTTGGCGGCATCAATCACGCGTTGAACATCGTTCTCGGTGATCTCTTTATCCTTAACCGCCACGATACCCGTGGAGTTGAAGGATTTGATGTGACCGCCCGCGATGCCGGTATAGACCGTCGAAATTTCAACACCGGCCATCAATTCCGCTTCTTCGACGGCTTTCGTGATGCTTTCGACTGTCGAGTCGATATTGATCACGACACCCTTGCGTAAACCAGTTGACGGCGCGGTGCCGATGCCCACGATATCAATGACTGGCTGCGGACCACCTTCGGCGACTTCCCCGACGATGCAGCAAATTTTTGTGGTACCGATATCAAGACCGACAACAAAGTCCTTTTTGGACATACACCCCACCCCCTCCATGGGCCCCTCATGGGACCGCGGTCGAGACCGGCAAAAAATGCCCGCCTGCCTAAGAAATTCTAAGAACCCTTAGCGGTTTTGACAACTATTTTTTTCCCTGTATCCGCCCAAATCTGACGCGCAGCAATCATATGACTGCTCAAGTAGGTCATCACCTTGGATAATCGCCTCAGCTGAAGATTCAATTCATCATCAGGCTCTTGCCCCAAATCGACGAGCACCCGACCTTTTGATGCCGGAATTTGGCCGAGCGGATAGACGATCCACGCCCGAAAACCACGTTCAGGGTCCCAGAATAACGAAGAAATCTCTCCCGCTCCGTTCATGGGAGAATTTTGCCAGGCACTCAGCAAGTGGAGCGCGTCCAAAACTCGAAAGCGGTCATCCCCCAGAAAGCCGGAGAGGATGGGGAGATCGGGCTGGTATTCAAGAGAAATCTTTCCAAAAATCGCACCCTCCTGGTCCACATAAGCCAAATCTCCGTTTCGACCCTGCCAAAGAGCGAGTGGCTCCCGAAACGTAACTGAAATCGACAGTGCTTGCGGAAATCGTTTATTGAGGTAAACCGCCTTCACCCAGGAATTTTCCAGAATGCGGCGTTCGATCACGCCGAGATCCAATTCAAAAAGGCTGATTTTTCCAATTGGAACCGCCGCCAGCCGCGTAATCTCCTCCGCGTCAACGGGAGCTCGCTCGGGCTGGTCAACGACTTCGACGACCTGCACGGTAAAAAGCGGCGAATGAATGGTGTAATAAACTCCGGTCGCAGCGCCCACCAGCGTGACGAATGACAAGAAGATGACGAGCACGCGACGAAATGCCTTCATGCCTGCATCGTAGCACAGCGCAATGAGAGAACACGCGCAAAATAGGCAAAAAAACAGACCAAAAAATTGGAAAACACTTTCGGCCGCATGTTAGGTTCGGAGTCTATGAAATCGACTTTCTCAATCTTCGCTTCCTTTCTCTTTCTGCTCCACCTGACTTCAGGAATTTCCGGCTGCGCGAGCCGCGACGTCCGAATCGGGGGAACACCGGAAACATTTCAACATCAGACCGTTCCGCTCGTCGGAGCGTTCAAAGCCGATCGGTACAATTTCGGTAACGGACTCCGCCTGATCGTCGTCGAAAATCATTCCTCGCCCACGTTCGCCTATCAGACGTGGTTTCGCGTCGGCTCCCGTGACGAGAGGAAGGGCAGAACAGGCCTGGCACATCTTTTTGAACACATGATGTTCAAGGGAACCAAGAACCACAAGGAAGGGGAGTTCGACAGAATACTCGAAGAAGCGGGGGTTGAAGGAGAAAACGCTTTCACCAGCCGCGATTACACGACCTACGTCCAGGAGCTCCCGAAGGACAAGCTCGAGCTGATCGCGAAGCTCGAATCAGATCGGATGATCAACTTGATCGTCGACGACAAAGCCTTCAAGACGGAAACCGAAGTCGTGCAGAACGAGCGCCGCTTTCGCAACGAGAACAGCCCGGACGGGTTGATGTACCAGGAGCTTTTCGAAGTCGCTTTCACACGTCACCCGTATCATTGGCCGATCATCGGTTATCAGGAAGATCTGAACCGGATGACCTCGGAAGATGCGCGCCAATTCTATCGATCCTATTATAGTCCGAATCACGCGACCATTGTCGTGACGGGAGACGTCGATGCGGAAGAAGTGGCCAGGACCGTCCAGAAATATTACGGCGGAATTCCCGCCCAACCATCGCCGATTAGGGACATACCCGCCGAGCCGGCGCAAAAGGTCAAACGCGCGAAACTGATGAAACTGAACATTCAGGTCGAAAAGTTGCTGCTGGGCTGTCATACGCCCGAGGTCACGCATGAAGACATTCCCGCCTTAAGCGTTCTTCAGGCCATTCTGTCGGGCGGGAAAAGCAGCCGCTTGCATCGGGCACTGGTTGAAACCGGAATTTCAAGCTCCGTCGAGTCGGACGACATGGATAACAAGGATCCGACACTCTTTATCATCGGAACAAACTTGCAGAGCGGGAAAAGGGCGTCGCAGGCCGAGGAAGTCATCCGTAAGGAGCTGAACCGGATCTCACGGGAACCCATTCCGGAACTCGAGCTCGAACGTGCGAAAAACAAACTGAACTTCGGTTTTTACGAAAGCATGGACGGAAATTCCTCGCGGGCCTATTTCATCGGACACTACGAGGCCGTGGCGAACAATTTCGAGATCGGTTTGGCCATTCACAAAAGAGTTCAGGCCGTTACCGCGCTTGAAGCTCAAAGCGTGGCCAGACGCTACCTTGGCCCTGAAAACTGTTCCGCAATCATCGGCGTGAAAAGGAATTCAAAATGACCATCAGACTCCTCTTCGCATTCATAGCTTTGTCCGTATCATTCGGCATCCGCGTTCATGCCGCCGAAATCGCCTTCGAACCGAATAGCGCGTTGCCGATCGTTTACGTGAACGTCGCAATTAAGGCGGGTTACGTCACCGATCCTGCCGGTCAATCCGGATTGACCAACATTATGGGAGAGATGCTCCTGCGCGGAACCAAAACCCGCGTAAAAGAGCAGATCGATCTCGCTCTCGACCAGATGGGAGCCCGTCTCGAGGTCGAAACACGGGCTGAATCGGTCATCCTGCGAGGGGCCGTACTCAGCTCGCAGCTTGAACCGTTCCTCAGTCTCGTGGACGAGATTTTGACCCAGCCGGTTTTCCCGGAAGACGAGATCAGAAAATTGAAATCAGAGATCATTTCCGGAATTGAAGAAGAACTGGGAAGAGACCCAAGTCTCGCATCCCGCAGATTTATAAAGTTCCTGTTCCTTGATCATCCTTATGGAAAGCCCGTCCTGGGCACGATTAACGACGTAAGAAATCTCACCCGACCGGCGATTCTCGGGCATTATGAGCGGCTCGTTCGCGATCCGTACATCCTCGTGGTCGGAACGGGTAACGCCAGCGAAGAACGGATCGTTCGTTGGACCGAAGCCCTGGCTTCAAAACGTAAAGTCTCCGACGCGGAAGCTCTTCCCAAAATCACGCGCCCCACCGAAGCCCCTCAGAGGCGGGTTCTCCTCGTCGACAAGCCGGAAAGGACACAAACGCAGATCAACATCGGTCAGATCGGAATTAAGATGACTGACGATGATTTCTTTCCGCTTTACCTGGGCAACTACGCGTTCGGAGGCGGGTCATTTCTGTCCCGCCTGATGACTGAAATCCGCTCGAAACGCGGCTGGAGCTACGGCGCGAACAGCGGATTCAGATTCGGGACCCAGCCAAGATCCTGGCTCGCTCATTTGTTTCCGGCCTCGAAGGACAGCCCCGCCGCCCTCGAATTCACGTTGAAAATGATCCAGGACCTCAAGGACAAGGGGCTCTCGTTAGAGGAATATAATTTCGCCAAACGCAGCATCGTGAACGGCGCCGGGTTCATGTACGACACGCCGAAGAAACGGGTTGAAAACAAACTACTCGAACGAACCTTGGATCTTCCCGACGGATTCATGCAGTCATACGCCGCGAACATCGACAGAGTGTCCCTTGAGCGGGTGAATTCATCCTTAAAAGATTATCTTCGTCCGGACCGTCTCGCCATCGCGGTCCTCGGGACGGCGAAGAACCTCAAGGAGCCCATCGCACGCGCGGCGGGTGTTCCCGTTGAAAAAGTCGAGGTCGTTCCGTACACCCAGGAGTAACCAGCCATGGCACTTACGCCTTGGAAACTTCTCATTCGCAGCACCCTGATTTGCGGTCTCTCCGGAACCGTTCTCTTCGGACTCGCCCTGAAAAGAATCGAACCTCTCCCTCTCAGTGCCGTACCGGTCAGATTTGAAGCCAAAAGCGCTCACCAATATATGTCGACGCTCGCCAAAGGCTTCAAAAACCGGGTCACATGGAGCGAATCACGCCGCAAAGCCGCGCAATGGGTCAAAGATGAATTCAGAAAGCTCGGCTATTCACCCCGCGGCCTCCAATTTTCCGAGGTGATTGACGGAAAGAAGTACACGGATCTCGAAAACGTTTTTGCGGAAAAGCGGGGAACGGGGCACCCTGACGAAATCATCGTCGCGATGGCCCACTACGATATCACCGACACGACCACCGAGGGCGCGATGGACGACGCCTCCGGCGTCGGCGTCGTTCTCGAACTCGCGAGAGTCTTTTCGAAAATACCAAGTGACCGGACACTGGTTTTTCTCCTGACCGATAGCGAGGAATTCGGCTCGTTTTGGGGGGCGCGCGCGTTCGCGAAAAATTTTGAAAAGGCGGACAAAATAGTCGCGGCCATCAATATCGACTTTCTCGCCCCCGAAAAACAGAAGCAGATCCTTACTCTTTGCGATGGGCTCAAGACCGGCTTCACTCCTCTCTGGCTCCGGGAAATGGCGCTCGATTCGCTCCGCTCCTTCGGGCAGGTTGAAGCCGCGGACATGAGCCACATCCTTGAATTCGTCCAGCGAGCCGTGCAGATCCCGGCGGCCGATCATGGCGCCTTCCTTGAGGCAGGAATCCCGGCATTCAATTGGGTCGGACAAACCGAGAATTTTACCCACGACATGGCCCATTATCATCATACGTCACACGATGTGGCGGAAGCGATGCAGCCCGAATCCTTCGACCAGGCCGGCAAAGCCGCTGAACGCTTGATTCACAGTATAAACGCGCTCCCGAAGCTGCCCGGCGATTTCAAGAGTTCATCCTATTGGAAGGTGTCGCCTCATCTTTACATCGAAGGCTGGGCGGCGACGCTGCTCCACATTTTCGCGTTCATTCCATTCCTGCTCTATGGCATCGCGAAACTGCGAACCACGTTTCAGGAGCACCCGCGTGATCAGGTTCTGGCGGTTTTCGGAAATGAAGCGAAAAATATCGGAATCCTGCTGGGATCACTTCTACTGGGCTATGTCGTTATGCTTCTCCTGCCGGCGCTGAACATCATCACGCAGTATGAAACCTTTCCAGCAACACAGAAATCCCTGCTCCTTTACACCCCGAACGTCATCGCGCTGCTGCTCGTAGCGGGATCCGTTATCGGCGTTTACTGGCTTTTCCGTTTGATCTTCTCCGAACCCGAAGACACGATCGCGCACGTCAGAATCCGGCACGCGTTTCACTCCGGATTTCTAACGGTGATCATCTTCCTGGCGCTTCTGAAGAACAGCTATCTCGCGGTTCTGTTGCTGTTGCCTCCGGCATATTTCTGGACTTCCGTTCGTGATCGACGCCGCGTGCACGGAAGGATTCTCAATTTTATTCTGCTCGGCGGAGGAGCCATCACCCTGGTAACGGCGGTTGCGGTCCTCACAACAATATTTCATGTGGGGGTAGCCTACTGGTGGCTATTTCTTTCGGCGAGCTACGGTTTGATTTCCGCATATGCCGTCGTTCTCTTCCTCATGGCCGTAGCAATTCTGCTCCGGCTCTTTCGTTCGTTCGTGCTTTGTCTTTGAATTGACTTACTTTTTTCCGGTCAATTTAAAAGAGTGACAGCTATGACGCTTGGTGTTACACGCAATCCCCAATAAGAGCCCCAGAGGCTAAATTGATATAAAAAGAGGAATTTCGATGAAACAGTTCGGCTTCATTTCCGTCGTGAGTATCGCCGCAATGGTCCTTTCCCTGCAGTCCTTCGCTGGCGTAAGACTTTTCCAACCAGGTAAGGCACCCGTCACGATCGAAGCGGTCCCAGTAACTGCCGGCAGTGTCGAAACCGCGAAGAACGTGGTCTTCAATTTCGTCGCAGCCCATTCTGAAATTTTCCCGCTCCACCCAAGCGACCAGTCACTCCATCTGAAACGTGCGGAGCCAACCCCGCGCGGGCTGGTCCTCCATTTCGAACAACGCGCGCTGGGAGTTGGTGTGGAAGGGGCCGAAATAGTCGCGCTCTTCAACTCAAAGCAGGAGCTTGAATCAATCAACTCCTCAGTTGCCCCGGTCGCGATGCTTTCCGCGAAACCGACCATCAGCCGCGCAGAGGCGTTTAAAATCGCGGTTCGCGAACTCGGCTTTCAAAGCGCGGAACTCGGACAGGAGAATTCCGATGGGTTGCGCATCATCCAGACGGCCGAAGGCGCGGTACTCGTTTGGCAGTTCTCGATTCGTGAAGGACTTGATGGATCCGGCGCATCTCGCACCCAGGTGATCGCTTCTGGCCCGAACGCCGGCAAGCTCC
>Ga0208245_1000360_pt1 | contig 40544 bp, 39 predicted proteins | sample RifOxyC1_FD_184035 | JGI IMG/M metagenome (GOLD analysis project Ga0208245, IMG submission 184035) | Soil microbial communities from Rifle, Colorado - Rifle Oxygen_injection C1 (SPAdes) | ecosystem: Environmental > Terrestrial > Deep subsurface > Rock core/Sediment | place: Rifle, Colorado... | reverse complement strand
AATGTTTAGTTTAGTTTCACACATCTGAATGTCTTCTCTTCGGGTGCCCGAAGCAAAGGAAGGCTGTTTAAATTTCTTAAGCACACTTTCAAGTTTTACATCGGCCAATTTTTTGGTAGGTAAAACCAAGGTACAGGCAGTAATTAAACCGGTAAGCGAATCGGCGCAAAAAATGGACCAATCCATTTGGGAAACCGGTTCGACTCCGGTATTACTCCAATTATGAGCGGCCATGGCGTGGGCGACATTTTCCGGAATTTGGTAACCGGCATCTTTGGCCCATTGAGTAATGGTTACTCCCTGCATGTTGTGCGGCACGCCCTCACAGTAATCGCCGTCGTGCAAAAGGCCTGCGATATACCACTCGTCTTTAGTACTGCCGTCCCCCGGCTGAAGGTGATCATAAAAAGCGGCCATAACGGCCCCCAAGGCCAACATGTGTTTGACGATATTTTCGTTTTTGACATGGGCGCGAATTAAATCTAAGGCCTGGTCTTTGGTAATCATCTGATCACTCCCACAGGGAGAATTTTTTAGTTAAGGCATCTATTTTATCCTTTGGACCAAAAATTCCAATACCGGCGTATTCAATCTGAGCATCTGTTTTTTCACCAATCATTTGGGAAAGCTTTTTGTCATTGGAGGTAACCATCATTTCCGGAACATAACCGATGTGCAACAAACCGCTGTCTCTGACTTTGTCCATCAGGACTTTTAAATCAGCCTGAGAAGCCGATAAAGTAATGATGGCAAACTGAGTATTCCGGGGCAGATTTTTTCCGTCTTTGGTAACAAAAAATTTGCCGGTGTCAAAAGCCTGGTCCATTTTATTGCCCAAAAATGCGGCAATATGACCGGAAGTGTTCATGACCTGCCAGGCCGGAAGTTTTGAATCGATCACAATGACCAGCTTGTGATCAAAATCCTGTTTTACTTTGACCTGGTTTTCTGGACGCAGAGTGGGATAGAGCATGACTTCCTTAATCGACCAGGTGTTGGTAAAAAACATGGTCAGCCGGTCAATACCGATACCGATGCCGCCAATGGGAGGCATGCCGTATTCCATGGCTTCCAAAAAATCTTCGTCAACTTTCTGGGCCTCTTCTTTATCTTTCCTGGCCACTTTGGTATCCGTTTCAAAACGCGATCTTTGGACGGAGGGATCGGTTAACTCCGACCAACCGTCACAAATTTCTTTGCCTCCGATGTAACCTTCAAATCTCTCAACCCACTGCGGAGCGTCGGGTTTACCTTTGGAAAGCGGCGAGACGTCACTGGGGTAATCCAGTATCCAGGTAGGCTCAATCAGTGAATCGGTGAGCAGGTGATCAAATATCGTAAATATTAACTGGCCTGTGGTTTCTTCTCCTAAAACCGGAACGGCATGATTTTTAGCAAATTCCAGCAACTGCTGTCGGGTAATTGTGGAAACATCTATTTCTAATTTATCCTTTAACAGGTCGGCCATTTTTATTCTGGCCCAGGGTTTTTGAATATTGATTTCCCGATCCCCCACTTTTAGAACGTCACTTTGTAATACCGTTTTGGCCAAATGCTTAAACAAACCTTCGGTAATATCCATAATCCGATGGTAATCGGCATAAGCTTCGTAATACTCAATCATGGTAAATTCCGGATTGTGGGTTTGATCAAAACCTTCATTTCGAAAATCCTTGCAAATTTCATACACTTTTTCGTAACCTCCCACTACCAGTCTTTTTAGGTAGAGCTCATCAGCGATGCGCAGGAACATGTCCACATCCAGAGCATTAAGATGGGTTTTGAAAGGTTTGGCGTTGGCTCCGCCGTATTGGCTTTGAAGAGTAGGAGTCTCGACTTCCTCAAAACCTAAATTGTCCAAATAATTGCGCACTTGCCTAATCAATTGGGTCCGAAGACCAAACCTTTGTCTTGAGCCAGGATCCAGTAACAGTTCAAGATATCTTTTACGGTATCTTTCCTCGGTATCTTTGAGACCATACCAATCATCAGGAAGTGGGCGCAGTGATTTGCCCAACAGCTCAAAATAATTTGTATCGATGGTAACTTCCCCGGCCTGGGTGGTTACAACCTTTCCTGTGACCCCCAGAAAATCGCCCACATCAAAAAGTTTGAGGGTGGAGAAATTGTCCGGAAGATTCTTTTTTTGGAATAAAAGCTGGATCTGACCTGAAGAATCTCGCAGATCGGCAAAAATGACGTTGCCGTGTTCCCGCCAGCGCCAAATACGACCGACCACACTTACCTGTTGATCTAATTTTTCCCGGGCCGAGGAAATGGAAATAAAATCACGGGAAAATTTGGATGGGTAGGGATTAATCCCCAGGCTTTTTAATTTAGCCAGTTTATCCAGGCGAATATTTCGGATTTCTTCTAAGCGGGAAAGGCTCATAGGGCTATTTTAGCCGGAGTTGGTAATATATGCCAGAAAAACCTGAGTTAACTTTTCTAAGCTGGCTTCTGAAATGCTTTCATTTACGGTGTGCGGATCGGTACACCCGTCACCTATTGTGACCACTTTGAAATTATTGGCGGCAAAAGTATTGGCGTCGCTGGCTCCGAAAACTACTTCGTAAAAAGGAGTGATGTTTAAACTTTGAAGAACGGATACGATCTGTTTGACAGCTGGGTCGGATTTTTTGTAAGAATAACCCTGACAATACAGAGAGTTGTCGAAAATCAGTTCGGCCCCATATTTTGAACAAACCTGAGAAAAAACAGATTTTATTTTGGCCTGAACCGCGTTTAGCTTGGTTTCGGAAAAACTTCTGATTTCTCCCACCAAATCCACCCGGCCCGGAATAGTGTTCATACCGGAGCCCCCGGAAACGATACCTAAGTTGGCAGTAGTGACGGAATCAATCCGGCCCCATTTGGTAGCTGAAATTGCTTTGGCGGCAACAGTGAGCGCGTTTACGGCCAACTCGGGGAGGCTGGAGTGAGCCGGCTTTCCCACAACAGCAATGTTTAAATTCATGATCCAGGGAGATGATAAAACAACCGAACCGACAGCTGAGGCCCGATCGGCGATCAGACCGGTTTTGGCCGTAAGATTAGAAAAATCAAACTTTGAAATCCAACCATCAGTTTCTTCACGAACGGAAAAAACTATTTCCAAGGGTCTTAATTTTGAACGATCCGCCTGAGAAATGGCAGTCAGGATGGCCGCTAAAGCAGCTTTATTGTCTGCCCCCAGGATGGTAGTGCCATCACTTTTAATCATCCCGCCTTCAACCGTCGGTTTGACTCCTCTTCCTGGTTCCACGGTGTCTAAGTGGGCGCTTAGTAAAACCGGCTGACCTCGACCTTCAACTTTGGCAAACAGATTTCCGAAAGCATCGATGGAAGATGAAATACCCAGATCAGACAGCTTGTTTTGAATAGCCTGTCCCAACACCGCTTCCTGACCGGAAGGGCTGTCAATTCGGACCAGTTCCAGAAAGGTGTCTACTACAGGTGAATTAAGCATATGCTTCTACTTTAGCAAATAAAGCCTGGGCCATGAGCATGGAGCCTGGGCTAATGACCCCAGGCTCCAGTTGGGGCAGTTGAAATCGGCGCGATAACTCACGGCAACGATTCTCAAAAAGATCCGCTAAATATAAGTCGGACAACATGAGAGTACAGGGAATTTTTCCTAATGGAGTGGATTTATCCATTAATTGCAATAGTCGAGGAGGGGTACTGGCTTTTGGAGTCCGGCGAAACGGACAAGCCGAAAAGCCGTGACGCTCTGAACAATTGTCACAGGTGCAAGTCAGAAAGCTTAGGTGGGGATATTTCCAGTACGAAACCGGGCTTAGTCCGGCCCGGGACATAACTCTTAAAGTGTTTTCCTGTTTGACTGTAGATAGACAGATGGTGTTGTGATTTTCTTTTTTAACATGGTCGACAACTGAACGACAACCATATGAACCTAAGCCCAGTGAACGAAAGTCGGGGTGAGTAATAACCGAACCAAACTCGACCACCTGAAAACCCCATGCGTCCTGCTGGCCGGGAGTGAAATTGCGATACACGGTTCCGTGAAATAAAACCCGGGCATTTTTTTCTGCCGATAGTATGACAAATGAGCGGTTATCCGCAAATTGAGCCATAATTTCATCCGGGGATTTGGGCAACATTTCGTCGGGATGTCCGGAATTGTACTGATCAATCTGGGATGAAACCTGGGTCCCTATTTCTGACAACAGACGACCTGCTTCCCCCAAACTAGCCAGCTGATCCATACTTGAGACGTGATGAGCCTGAGAAATAATGTTCTCTTTTTCGAATGATGGTGATAATTTTTCTGACATTTTTTCCACTAAAAAACCCCCTTAAAGGGGGTGTGTGCAACAAAGACAACGCCCCCTTTAAGGAGTGTTGTGCTTCTTGGCGCTAACTACTAATTTCATAAGTTAAGAAATGCTGATGATAGTATAAGATATTTTGCCTACCGGTGCATCAACTTCAATCTGGTCTCCGACTTTTTTACCCATTAAAGCCAGGCCCAAGGGTGAAGAGTGGGAAATTTTTCTTTTGGATGGATCGGCTTCAGGCTCTCCGACAATCTGGAAAGCAGTTTGGCTGGAGTTAACCTTGACGGTTACGGTGTGACCGAAGTTAACTGAAGTGGAAGAGGTAGGGATGGCTACTTTGGCATTTTTGATCAATTCGTCCAATTCGTCGATGCGGCTATCCATAAAAGCCAATTCTTCTTTGGCGCTTTGATAATCGCTGTTTTCGGCTAAATCCCCCATGCTTCTGGCCACGGAAAGACGCTCCACTAACAGTGGACGCTTGACGTTTTGTAGATCCGTCAATTCGGCCTTGAGGTGGTCGAGGCCAGCCTGAGTAATTAAAACTTGATTACTTTGCATGAATGCGGCTTTAAAAAATATTCCCCGTTTAAGCGGGGATAAAAAGAGACACCAACGGAGAATGTTACTCTAACGAGACAGGTTTGTCAATTGATTAGCCTCAGGCTAAATAATGGTAAAATTAAGCTACCAGGCTCCATCGTCTAGCGGTCTAGGACACCAGGTTCTCATCCTGGTAACCGGGGTTCGAGTCCCCGTGGAGTCACAAGTTATCGTTTCTGACTTCGAACTTACCTTGCCGTGCTAGGCGTTGCATAATGTCTTGCGGCAAGCGTAAATCTATCCTCACCTGGTATGGGATTACCTGGTCTTCCTTTTTTCGGCCTGCGATTTTGTCTTTTTTCGTTGCTTTTCGCGTATAAACGTTAACTCTGTCGACAATAAGGTGAATTAGGTCGGATACTTCCTGCCTGTCGGTCATTAGGCCGTCTAGGAAAGGCTTGTATTTTTTCGCGAACAGCTTAAAGGTACTAGCATAAATTTCCGAGATTTTATCTTCGCCGATTTGTCCCTGTATTACTAATAAATCTTTCCTTAAATCAGCTTCCTGCTTTTTAACATTAGCCATTCTTTCGTCGTAGTCTGCGTCGGTAATGTCTCCTTTGCCGTACATGCGCTTTATATTCTGGCGGCTACCAGGTATTCGATTTAACATTTTTGTTATATCTACCTGTCTTTTTAGGAGCTTCCTTTTATCCATTTTCGTAGATTGCAACGTGTTAATATGCCTGTAGACGTTCTCTGGGTCGCTTAGCAAGTCTTTAATAAACTGGGTAACGAATGCTTCTATTTCATCGGCTGGGAATGGAATTGCTTTACACACAGTCGAGTATTTCTTAGAGTTTTTAGCCCCACAATGATAGTAGTAGGCACGTTTGCCGTTTTTCTTTATAACCTTACTTGTACCAGACCAGTTTAGTGGGTCGCGACCAGAATATGGGTCGTAACATGCGTGGCATTTTAAGAGGCCAGATAGTAGGTATAAGTGGTTTTCGACCGCTTTAGCGCTATTACGTAAGGCCACATCTTCTTTAATACGCTGTTGGGCCATGCTAAAGGTGCCATAGTCGATAATGGAATCATGTTCTGTCGGTGATTTTTTCCAGAGTGATTTATCTAAGCGTTTTTTTCCTTCGTGCTTATTGTAGTAGTAAATTCCCAGATATATTTCATCCTTAACAATGCCTCTTACGGTAGAATCCCGCCAGAAGTATTCGTCGTTAACTTTTGTGCGTCCCTTTCGTCTTTTTCCATAATGAACTGCCGAAGGAAGTGGGGTAAGGATTTTCTTACTAGCTAGGTAGTCTGCTATTTGTTGGGTATTCTTTTTCTGTGATACGAACAATTCGAAGATTTCTTCGACAACTTTAGACTCTGGTGCAAAAACTTGTAGGTGCTTGTCCTTATCTTTTAGGTAGCCATAAGGCGCTTGTGCGCCCATATAGACCCCTCGTTCTATGGCTTGCACTTTGCCAGCTTGGGTTCTGGCTTTTGTAGTTTCTCTTTCCAGCTCGGCAATTACGCCGATAATACCTAGCATAGCCTTACCAAACGGGGTGGAAGTGTCGATACTTTCATTGGCAGATATGAACTGAATGTCATGGGCTTCGTAGTATTCGATTACCTCTAGTAAAATTTTTAGCTTACGTGCGAACCTGTCAATTCGATAAACGGCTACAATATCGAACGGTTTTTCGCCCTCTGGCGCATTTTCTATATCTTCCTTCATGCGTAGAAAGGCTGGTCGTTCGTCTAGTGGGTCAGCGCCGCTCACACCCTCGTCCTTATAAATATATTGCTCTCCTGCAAGCACCATAGCGGGCGAGCCGTCGTCCAGCTTTCCTTTAGAGTTAATTACAGCGTCTACAGCCGCTTTTTGTAGCGGAATGCCGTATTTTTCTATCTGGTCGTCAGTCGATACCCGAAGGTAAACTGCCGCCCGAAGTGGTACTGTTTGCTTACTATTCATGGTCTTTATTAGTTCCTGGTATGCTATCTCTATTCAGTACTTCGCTTTTTTCTCGAAACTTACCCGTCAGTTTATGAAGTAATTGTTTATCCTCGGTTTCGGACGACCTCACGACCACGCTTAACTTCTGTACGCCTGTCTTTTGCTTGAAGTCGATTGCATACTTGTCGATAACTAAAATGTCGAATAAAACACCGCCTAGCGCCACTAAATCCTTATCTGCGTACGGTTCCTTCATATCCTGGAAGCGACTAGAAGCGAAAATTTTATAAGGAATACCCCACCTATAGCCGACGCCATTCCTAACGAAATACACGGTCATTAAATCTTCTGGGTTGAAAAGCCCTTCGTATTCGTCACCTGTGGGAAGTTTGTACTTATCCGATTTATTTTTCATAGTTCTTTACTTTTCGTATGTTTATTATAGTATAATTTAATAGAAGTTATGAATGATAATAGTAAACTCATAAAAATTAGGGAAGCGGCCGAACTACTAGGGATAAACCCCGAAACGCTTCGACGTTGGGATAACGAAGGCCGTCTAAACGCTGTTAGAATAGGAAAGAGAAAGGATAGACGATACAAATTGTCAGACATACAGAAAATAATGAATAGTACAACTAAGCCGTAAGGCTAAATAAAATCTAGTGTTGCCTAAACCCCGTAAGGGGCATGGCACAAAGACCTCGACAGCAACAAGCTCCTACCAGAGCGCTGTCGAGGCTGTTATCCGAAAGGGTAGCAGGTGGCGCAAGCCATCGCTGGTGGGAGCTTTTTGTGGAAAAGCCCCCAGCAAAAATAAGAATCCTAAGTTAAAGGTTAAAAATTATGAAAGGGGGTGAATCTAATGCAACAATTATTTAAGACACGCTGTACTGGCGGCCATTTAGTCGTTTATGACGACCGAGTAGCTATAGAGCTTAAAGCGCTTGGCGTAGATAACTCTAAAACCTTGTTTTATAAAAACATTTCTGGGGTAGAGTTAAAAGTTCAGGCGGTAAAAATTCCGTTTATCTCTGGTGGTGCGGCAAAAATTATCATCCATAGCACTGGCGACCAAAAACTCGAAGGCGGCTTTATTAAAGTCGACGACGCTAAGAAGGCTAGAGAACTTATCGAAAGCAAATTAGCGCAGTAGGTGGCAATAATTTCGGCAGAATAGCATGAAATTGTTACCCTGGGTGAGTTATAATAACTTAACTGTCCTATGTTATGGAAAATAACCAGCCGAAGATATTATTTTCCGATTATTTCGGAATCAGTAAGAAGGCGCTAGAAGATTACGGGGCGTTCGATATTTCACTGGTCGCCGACCTACCTCTTTTTATTGACCCCTTCCTGCTTTTTAACAGCAAAAAATCAGAGTACCAGCAACTCCACGAAGGGATAATTACTTATCTGCGTTTCTTGCGTGATAAATCTACTTCCCAACCGATTAACAAAGGCTTATTGTCTGCCTGGTATCGTTTTAAGGAAGTCGAGCAAAACTGGTTCGGCTTTTCGGTAGAAGGTAATAAGGGAAGCGCACTAGGTAATGATTTTGCGCGGGCATTAAATGAAAATTTCGCCAGAATTTTTAACGACTACGGCCAGGAAAAAGTTACCAGAAGTTCCCATTTAGAAAAGTTGTGCCTTATAAAAGATGGCGTCGGTAAAGATAATATCAGCGACTTTACAACAAACCTCATAAAAGACTACCTACTGCAATATACCCAAGTATTCGCACAAAAACATCTCGACCCCAAGCTCTGCCGTAATTTTCGTGTACCCCGCGCACGATTCAACTATGACACCCAGTCGTGGGAAGAAGACGGGTATTATTTACCTAGCTTCCAGGGTGATTTTGTAATTCTAACTCCTAAAGACATGCTTACGAAGGACGAAACCTGGATAAATAAAGACGACCTGGTAGACGAATTTGCAAGCATTCCCTATGCAATTTCGAACGAAGAATTACGAGCGAAAGTAAATAATTATTTCCAAAGCGTCTTGCCCGAAGAGCCAAAAAGGAAGGATGAAAAAGAGGCGGCTATTAAGACCATTCTCGAATTCCCAGAGCTAATTGATTATTACATTAAGCGTAAAGAGGATAACGGCGATAGGGCGACTAGCATTAGCGAGCAAAAAGTGGCATTCTCTGAAACGGTCTATACCGAGCAGTTTAAGGCTCTGGCCTTACTTCTAGGCGAAAAGACTGACTTTTATAAAACCAGCCCAGACTCCTACCAGGAAGCCATGCAGCGGGTTCAGTACCTAAAGTCAGTAATAGAAAATAACGACGGGTACAGGTACTTCTACGTTAACGGAGAACCTATACGGCGTGAGGAAGACCTAAAAATAGCCTATCGCTTGACCTGGTACGGTTCCACCTTCGACTTTAATACCGAAGTGAATAATGGTCGTGGCCCAGTAGACGTAAAGGTTTCTAAAGGCTCTGCCGATAAAAGTTTGGTCGAACTAAAACTTGCGACTAATACCCAATTAGAAAGAAATTTGCAAAACCAGGTAGGAGTGTACGAAAAGGCCAACGATACCGATAAAAACATTAAGGTGATAATTTACTTTACCTTAAAGGAATTAAAGCGAGTGCAGGATATTCTAAAAAGGTTGGGTTTAACGGATGCAGAAAACATCGTACTTATCGACGCCAGGAAAGATAATAAGCCGTCTGCTTCTAAAGCCTAACGTATTTTACTTGTCTCTTAACGGGCCTTCTTCTTCTGACTTAAATCCCAATTTTTCGCCGATTCTAAACTGAACTAGGCTGAAAATAAGGGTGTTTACAATTAGTATGTAAATAATAAATCCAGAGTTGGCGAAAGTTAGACCGTCAAGCGTTAGGAGGGTGAGGACTACGCCGAAAGCGGTAGCAATCCAGGGCCAGGCAATCTCTGTATCTGGGTATTTATAAGCTTTAATTATTGTCGGTACTGCGGCAAGTCCGTCTGCCAGGATACTAAATGTTATCGCAATGTTTCCGACCCTAGTTACCAGCCATAAAATAAGGCCTAATATAGATAAAACGCCGCAAATAATATCGAATCTCGTTAGTTTCCATTCAGCCTTTTTATTTACGAATGAAGCTAAGAAGATAATAAACGGTAAAAAACCCGTGCTAAATGTCATTAGCGACTCTAAGCCTACACCCTGTTTTATCTGTGCGGCAAAAGCTATAAACGGCGCAATCGACCAGAGTAGAAAGGATACCCTATTAGGTTTCACTTTTCCCTTTACCGTGTCAATTAAATAGGCTAATGAACCTACCGCACCTATTAAAGTACCTACAATTACGAAATTTTCATTTAACATATAGATTCTCCGATTTTATATTTTTGCTTTTAAGTCGTTAATAAGTTTTTCTTCCATTTCTATTTCGCCACTATCTAAAATAGTTTGCCTTGTAGCCTCTGAATCGTACCCTGGAATGTGAATTATCTCACCATTTTTTGTTCTGCCAGATTTTACCTTTTTAACAAGGTCGGAAGCATGAGTCTTAAAGTCCTCGACGCCTACAAGTAATTCTGGGTTAATAGCAATAAAAACAGTACCCCAGTCGCCATTGTCATGTACGTAAGAGGCACCTACTAAAGGCCCAGCCAGTAACTCTACCACCATAGCCATGCCAGAACCTTTATACGAACGGTCGAAGGGTAATATGGCGCCTTTCATGGCTTCTTCTGGGTCAGTGGTAAGGTTCCCTTCCTTATCTACTGCGACATTATCGGGAAGTTTCTGTCCTAAAGCTTTTGCTCTAACTAGGCCATACCAAGTAATTGCAGAAGCGGCCATGTCGAAAACGATAGGAAACTCGTTTGTGGGGAATCCGAAAGCTGTCGGATTAGTTCCGTAAGCTGGGTCAATGCCGCCGAAGTGAAGTACTCCACGCGGCGAACTCGCGGCGACAATTCCAATTAAATCGGAATCAGCTATTTTACGCGCATAAAAGCCGATTGCCCCTACCGAGGAAAAGGTATTGTTCGTGCCTACGATTGCGAAGTTGTTCTTTTTGGCGATTTCTATCGCTTTATTTGTGGCGATTTGCCCTACAAGAGGCCCCGCCGCACCGCCTCCGTCAATTAGGACAGACAAATTAGTTTCCTTTGTTATTTTAGGCGGGTGCTTGGGTTTTATGTCCTGCGCTGGCTCTGTTCCTAGAAGTTTAAGAATCCCTTGCGTATTTTTGCCAGTAAGCTCGGCGTGCAAAAAGACTTCCACCATTAAATCTGCTTCCTCTGGCGAGTAGTATTTACTCGTTAGAGCGGTCTTCATTAGTTGCTTTAATTCGTCAATTTTTATCTTCATAATTTACACCTATATTCTAACAAAATATGCGCCACATGGCGCACTTATTCTTGCACTTCTATTCCGTCTGTTTCGGCTATACTTAAAACTTCACCGTCCGTATCTATGACAGCATAGGCGCAGTCGCCGATTTTAATTTCCCCTTTATTTAGAATTTCCCTAAAAATAAGCCTGATAGGGCCACCGTGAGAGAGGATTGCTATCGTTTTATGGTCTGAACTTGTAAGGTTATTCCACGCGCCTACAACTCTGCTCTTAAAGGTTTCGTAGTCTTCACCCCCATCTACTGTCTTTTTTGTGTCTTTAAGAAGTTCTACTAGGATGGGATATTTAAGTTTCGCTTCGGCCTTAACCATGCCAGTCATCACGCCGTAGTGGTTTCTTTCTCGAATATCTTCCACAACTTCGACTAGCACACCAGTTTTTCGCTTAATAAATTCTGCTGTTTCTTGCGCTCTGATTCTAGGACTGCAAAAAACAACCTCTATATTCTTATCGACTAATTTATTAGCTAAATTTTTTCCTTGTTCTTTGCCTTCTTCGGTTAAATGGTCTTCGTAATCTCCACCGTATCGGTCTTCTATATCGCCCGTGGTCTGCCCGTGCCTTATAAGATAGATTCTCATGAAAGAATTATAGCAATTATCGACTAAAATTGTTAAACTCGAAATATGCATAATCACGCGCCTAACAACTACAAGTGTCCTATTTGTTTAGGCGTAAAAGGAATTGAAAACGATGACACCCTACTAAAGCAGGCCGACTTAGTCTACAAAGATGAGCTTGTGAGTGTATACATAAACTCTTTCTGGATAGATACTGCTAAGGGGCATGTAATTGTGGTTCCTAACGACCATTTCGAGAACTTATACGAATTACCGCCCGAAGTGGGGAATAGGGTTTTCGATGTTTCGCAGAAAATCGCTCTTGCCATGAAAAAGGCTTACAAATGTGACGGCACAACTTTACGACAAAATAACGAACCAGCAGGAAACCAGCACGCCTTTCACTACCACCTTCATATCTTCCCCCGTTACGACGGCGATTTATACAACGAAAATATGACTAAAAAGAGTATTCTATCTAAACCCGAAGAAAGACTAGAGTACGTCACTAAGCTAAAAGCAGAATTAGAATAATTCGACTACTTATCTTCTTGCTCTCTTTTTCTCACATAGTCATAGTGCCGATTTAATACCATTTCCAGTAGTTCGGCCTCTCGTTCGTTCTGGGGGTATCCTAGTTGGCTTCTATTTTCCTTTCCTTCTTCTCGGCGCTCTTCGAAATACCGCGTTTTATCGAGCCACCACATGCACGCTCTAAGGTTGGGCGAGATTTCTTTTTCCAAAATGTATATCGCTTCTTTTGTCACAGGATGAATATATTGGTAGTAGCCTGGTTTTCTTCCTAACATAGCCTTCGAAATTGCCACTAAAGCGATGATTTTAAGGTTTTCTTTTGCCAGGCTGGCTACCCGCCGAAATTCTTCTGACCTTGCCATGTATTTTTGGCGCGTACTTTCTGAGATTTGGGCCGCCTCCGAGGCTAAGTTATAGTTTGCACCGATGGATAAATAATATAAAAAGTTGTGAAGTTTTTCGGCGGTTAGTTCTAGCTTCCTGCCTCGCCCTTTGGTGTCCTCGGCCGCCGATAGTTCCTTAACGATTTTACGGTAAACCTTATCAGTTACGTGCCTTTCTATAAAATCGTCGTTGGTAGTTTTAATTGCAAGACTATTACTCATACCTGTAAAGTTTGATAACTAGGCTTAAATACGTTGGCACTCGTCGCGTAGTGGAGGATTTTAATATCTATGTCGTCGTAGTAAAATTGCAGAGGAAGGATTTCTTGACGCTTTAGTTCGATGTCAGAAATGCTGTCCCACAAATCAACTTTTCAAGGCTAAATATTTTAGTCATAAATTATGTTCGTAAAATTCAAGGCTAAAAAGTTCCATACCCAGATGGCGGCAATTATTTGTGATTATTGGACTTAATATTAGCCATTTGGATTAATGTGGGTATTTCTCCAAGAAGTTGAGGACCACCAATTCCTTCTTCCATTACGTAACAGTTGTAAAGACATCCAGGACATTTTTGTGTAACTGGTGCAAATGCGGTATCTAACAATTGAAGTGAGAGCTGACTTTGCGGCAAATTTAACAAATTAATAGTTCTTGGAAATTCCTGGCAAGGACCAATATGACCGTCTGAATCTATTGTTAATGACCCTCTTCCGTTCGTTTCACTTTTTGACCTAAAATGTGGCGAGCAATGCCATAATTTAACGTTATCTCCCGATACGCCGGTATTATAAAGTGTCCAGAGGTATCCTAGATTGGAAGTAACAAGACCTGTTGTGAGTTTTTTCATTGCCAGCCAAGGGACAATTTCTTTTAATTGTTCTTGAGTAGGCACAGAGTCGATTGATGCACTGGAAAATACACCCCCAGGGACTTCGGGGGAACATGCCAGTGGGCTAATAAAACAACCAGTATTAATCACCCTAGTGGCAAAATTTATAAATGTATCCGGATCTGTTTCTTTTGTGATAACAGTATTTATTACTGGTAAAATACCTATCTCTCGAGTGGTTCGATGAAGTGATAATGCTTTTTCTAAATTTTGTTTGAGAGAATTTTCATCACTATCAACGGATATTCCTAGGTAATGCAATCCAGCTGCACTCAATTTTTTTATTAAATCAGGTGTTAATCCCCAACCATTGCTGACAACATTAACAAGAAATCCAACGTTTGCAGCATCAGTAACTGCTTCAACTAAAAAATCTGGTCGAAGTGTAAGTTCTCCACCCAAAAGACTGATAATTGGCTGTTTTGAACTTAAACTTCGAATTTTTAATAAAACGCTATCTCGATCCCCTTGAGACATAATCCCAATTTTTTGCTTCGGGACTTTACAATAGGAACAATCTAAGTCACATCCATGCTGAAGATACCAGTTTACAAACCTTAGTTCATTACTTGGAAATATTGCACCTTTAATTGATTCTGAATAACTGGCTAATTCCTTTAACATATTATTTATTGTATTACCTCTAGGATGATAACCATATTCACATCGTTTTTCTATTTGAAGTGAGGAATTATCACTATTCATGAGCCACCTCCTCAACGTCAATTACTACAATTTTGCCGTTATAGTAGGTAAAACCAAGCTCTTTCAATCGTTCGTAGGTTTTGAAAATGCTCTCGAGTAGGTGTTCCACCTGTGGTACAGTGAGCTCACAAATTCGGTATTTTCCTAAAAGGAAACACAATCGATAGGATCTTATATACCCTTATTTGTGCCACTCACTTATAGTCAGGCTAGGTGAGCAATTCTTCAAAAGCAACTTTAAAGGTTTCGAATTTTGATTCTTTAAATTTTTCCATTAATTGTTCAAAATTCTCTCCGAAAAGCGTTTCTTTTTTAATCAGATTATCTGCAATAAATAAAATGGCAGTGCTGGGGATATTAAAAAAACTAGATACGGCAAACATGGTGGAGCTTTCCATTTCTACGCCTACGTAGCCTTCATTGGACCACCTTTCAATATCTTCCCACGATTCCTGCAAAGCTCCCTGACAAGTCAATAGTTTACCTTCAATTATTTTAAACTTCGGATTGACCTTTGCTTTTATATTCTCGTTTAATTGTGTATCCGGAAAATACGTAAATTCCTCATTATCTGGTTGATACATTCTAGTAGTGCTTTCGTTACCATAACTGGAAGAAGGAATAATAATATCACCTGCCAGCCCCAAAGGTGCTAATCCACCACATGATCCCACCAAAATATTTTTCTTCGATCCTAATTGACTAGCTATATGTAATACCTCACATAAATAGGCACCACCATATGAGGAATCAAACCAAATTCTTTTACCGTCGATTTCAATTACGGTAATGTTTTCATAAAATCCACTTTCATATATCACGCTGTAGTTAGCTTTATATCCAAGTTTAGCAATAGTTTCCTCAAGCTCCTGTTTATGCTTTTTCTTTCGCATTGCTCCATGAATCAGAACCCCGTCTACTCGATAATCTTCCGGAAGCTTAAGTATTTTTCGAAAATCCTCGACCTTAAGCTGTTTATACATTGATTAATTATACTATTATCTTGGTTCTAATCCCTAAGCGTAGTTATATTGAGGCTGGAAGTCGAAGCTAGAGATCTGAGAGGCAAACAGTTTATAATATTGAATGAGTTCGGGGATTATCTGGTTCTGAACTACGACCCTTGGGGTCACTTCAAAGAAGTTTCGCTCAGATTTCTGGGATATCGTCCGTGCGCCTACGCACGGAGCGATGCGAAGGGCTTTTTTAACTCACACTATATTAGTAATGAGACTCATGGCCGGGTGATTTGAGTTGAACTTTTCCGGAAAATGTTCAATCGTATACCAGAGCTTGCCAATCCCAAACAGTAAAGCCTCGAATTTGATTTTCTCCGGCAGATGATCCTCCAGTTTTGATACCTCTAGGAAGCCTTTAAGTAAATTGTCAAATTGTTTCCGACTATATGTATAAAAATGAGCTAAATCATGATAGGGACTGCAACATCTAATATCTCCGAAATCAATTATGCCGCTATACTTGCCGTTAACAGAAAAAATGTGAGTAACATCAAAATCCCCGTGAGAGAGAAACGCTTGAGGACAGGAGATAAGACCCCTATTGGCTTCGATGTAGGTTATCACTTTTTTGACCATATCAGGTGTAATCGCGTTTGTCTTTGCCAGACTACTCAATTGGGAATGAATATTATTTAAGTCTAGAGCAAATTCTTCCCATGTCCCAAAAGTACCAGATAGCTTTTTGACATTCATCTCGCTTCTGTCAATCCAACCGAATCTCTCGACTGATATGGAATTAATTAAGGCTAATTGCCTACCCGCTTCGACAATAATCCCAGTTGAGGAATGTACGTCTTTATCGGTTCTTACTCCCTGAATTTCGGAGGTAATCATAAAAGACCTGCCTAAGAACGGGTTTGCGTCTTCGAATTGAATCACCTTTGGGACCGATACCCCTTTTTCCAGCATTAATTTATGGGCTAGCGCTTCACAGGACATATTGCCGCCAATGTCACCCAATCTCAAATAGAACACCTCGTTATCACGCTTAAGGCGATATACCGCAGTGGAAACACCGCCGTCGACAATTTCAACGACAGAGCCGCGAAAATCTGGAAGATGGGAAACGAAGTCCACAATTCTAAGAATACTTTCGACTGATTTTGTCTCAGTGGCCATTTTGATTTAGAGCTTTTGTAATCTTTTTGAAAACATCTTCCGGATTTATGGTGGTGGTATCTAGACTTAAGCTAATCAATGGCTTAATTTCATCATCGAATACAACCTCATAGTAGCCATTGGAATTTTCTTTGAAGCGGCTGATTTCATTTTTGGTCGGATTATCGCGTTGGATTTTTCTCTTTAGGAGTTCTTTGATGTCTGCGTGGAGCTCGATAATTTTGAAGCCATTGCTAGCAAATTGTTTGATTCTTTTTTTACTTAACCAGGAAATGACATATAGGACGTTGTCCATGGTAAACACTTTGTCGCTTGTGACTTGAAAATACTTATCTATTATTTTTTCATCCTTTGGCCAAAGGTCATTATTTAACCTAATGACCTCGTCGTCTGCCTCAACAACATCTATGCCGAAGCGATCAGCTAACTTTTGGGCAATTGTCGATTTTCCGGATCCAGTGATTCCCAACAGAACTATTTTCATTTACTAAATTATACAGTCCCCTTGTGCCTGCACCGCAGGCACTTTGACCGCCAGATCAAATGCTGTCTCAATCCTTTTTCATGTTGTATATAAATTCAGAAAGTCATCATGTAAGAAATGTGTGATATGGTTCCGTTATTTTAAAATACTTTTTCATCATCTTCTTTAAACCCGAGTTCCCGGAGTTTATAATAGGTTGTAAGGATAGCTGAGATCAGGGCTCCACCTGTAGTCCTGCGAGCTCACCTTTTTTGAAAAGATACATTAGAGTTTCATAATTAAGCAGTGGTTGTATTTAAGCCTAAGTTTTCAATTAAATTACTTGGCGGAATGGTCGCTTGGCTTTCTATTTTTCCGGTCGGTCTGGGATTTTTTCAGTTAATCGGCGGTGATAATTCAACCAATCCTATTTTGTTAGTTGCAACCCTAGTTTCTGGAAGTCTGATCGTGTACCTGACACTAATCTATATATTCGGCTGGATGCAGTCAAAGGCGGTTGTTGATAGTGGAATATTGACATTTTATAGTCTTGGGCGTGTAGGTAAAAGGGACGTTGTGAACGTTGACTTACCAAATCTGAAACGGATCGTCAGTCACGTCAGACAAGTTCCGTGGCATGCAGGATTTCCTGTGAGGACCTGGCGTGGGTTCCAAAGTGTTCGTTATCTGAGCTTTTATTATAACGACAGTACATATCTTGACCTTTCCCTTAACATTTGGGATACCGATACAATAAATAAACTGTTACGGCACCTTAAGACTCTTCATCCAAGAATTGAGTTATCGTGAATTAACAACCGCGATCTTATCGCGGTTGTTAAATTAAGTCTGGTATTGTTAGTTCCTCGTAAATTTTGAGTGTACCATCAATTAAGAGTTCCACATGTGGAGCGGTGAGTTCACTGTTTTGATATTTTTTAGTAGAATCTAGGGGTTGTATGCTTTACAAACCTACCGGGGTTGGCGAAATTGAACTAACTAATATAATTCTTGATTTGAATGGAACCTTAGCAGTAAACGGTGAATTGGTTGAGGGAGTTAAGGAGAGACTAAATAAATTAAAGGTATTCACGCCGGAATAATTCCTCATATTGATATCCTTGTCCCCTCGATCAATAATGCTCTCGATCTGTTAATCAACCCGGACGTGTTTAACGCCACAATGCGAAAATAATGATAATTGTTACTTCATACAATGGCCCCGATCTTGACGGTATTGCATGTGCAATAGGCTATTCTGAAGTCCTAAACGGCTTAGGGAAAAAGGCTAAAGCAACATGCTTTGGAAATTTGGGATTAGAAGTAGATTTTGTGAGGAGATTTACTAACTACTTCCCACTCGAAGTACATTCCGGTAACTATTCTACCGACGATAAGTTTGTACTGGTGGATACTGCCGATCCGGACGCCATTGAACCGACTATCGATTCAAAAAAAGTAATTGAGATATTTGACCATAGGCAATTAGTGTTTCTGGATAAATTTATTAATTCAAAAAATCATATCGAACTGGTAGGTTCCTGCGCTACCCTGATTACCGAAGAATTTATCAAAAACAATCTCAAGCCTTCCAACAATGCGGCTATTTATCTTTACTCAGCAATTGTTTCAAATACCGTTAACTTCAAGAACTCAGTTACAACCCAAAGAGATATCGACGCTGCTAAATGGTTAAGAACTTTAATATCTTTGCCTGAAGATTATATTAAACAAATGTTTATTTCCAAGTCTTCAATAAATGCTGATAACCTGTATCAGTTAATAGCTCAGGATTTTGCCGTAAAAAGTTTAGGTGGTAAAAGGATTGGAATCGCTCAAATTGAAATTGCTGATTTAGAAAATACTCTTACAAAATTAAATGACCAATTAAGTATGGTTCTAGGCAGACTAAAAGAAGAAAATAATCTGGATTACGTTTTCTTTACCGGAATTGACATATTAGAGGGGTTCAATATTTTCCATACAATTGATACGGAATCCACAAACACGTTTTCTAAAGCCTTAAATTACCCAAAATTGAAATCAGGATTTAAAACCGATTCGATAATAATGCGGAAACAAATTTGGCCGAAATTAGAAGCGATTCTAAGTGATTCTAATCCCGAAGCGTAGTTATACTGAGGCTGGAGGCCGAAGTTAGAGATCTGGGAAGCAAACAGTTTATAATATTGAATGAGTTCTGGAATTATATGATTCCGAACTATGACCATTTGGATCACAAATAAATGTATAGTAATTGTTGAATCAATACTGAACATGGCAAAAGTTGTCTACAGAGAACTATTTAATAATTTAGAATTTTTTAATACACGTTTATCCTTTTCCCAAAAAAGTAAACTATTAAGGGAGCTAAACGCAAAACAAAAAGTCGCATTTTATCTCGTTGGCCTAAAAGGTAGCCTTATCATGGGCGTTATTGGTTCAAGTGTTTTGTTCGTAGCTAATCTTGCCTTACTTGCATCAAAAAGTTCTTGCCCTTACTCTTCTATGACAGGTGAAACAATATTGGATTATTTTTGTGACGGAAGAAGACTATTGACCATGCAAGAACTTCCCACGAGAGCGTTTGTAAACACATTAAGCTTTGTGATTCTGATTATGATCTTAAATTCCGTTTATTTTGCTCTTCTGACATTAAATGGTAAAAGCACGAAGTAATTTTTGCACATTGTTCAACTCCAATAATATCCAAACGTCAACTTTCCCATAGTCTTTGGATACCAAGCTCCTGGATCTCAAAATAAATAGGCGATATCCTCAGCAATAAAGATTTTCTTGGGAGATCTTAAAATGGAGATTAAATTGTTCTAACCTGGGATCGGATGACTCACTGGTAAAAAAAGAGTATATTTTGATCATGGATCCATACTTCCAAAGTCTGGGGTGTGTTTTGGGAAGATTTGATTTGCAAGGGACATTACTTACTAACCTACCGGTAATTTTAATTTCTGTCTCAGTTTTAATTCTATGTAACTACCTTCTAGTTAGGGACAAGTCTAAAAAGAAAAGTCTGATGTTCACAAGTTTACTACTTATTGGTTTTGCTGTATTAATGATCATTCTCAACAGTTTGCTCGGATTAAGAGTATTTAGAACTAGATACTCACCTTTAACAAGAGGTCAGTTGTGGTTTAGTGTATATGAAGTGCATTGCCCGTCTGAAAGCAGAGATTAGTTTTGTAGCCAACTATCCCACGACCAGACTGAATTGGACAAAGAAGCGCACCATTCTATAATACCTGCCTATTGTGCTAGATACAGAGAGATATTCCTCAAAAATTGCCGATTCATTACCAAAGAAGTTAGTTAGATTCCGCGTATCGAACAAAGACAGGGCGATGGGCAGTATTGCGTGAGATTTAACACTCGATTGATGCCGTCACTGACGCCGGTAGTATCCGAAGATGTTTCAAGTGATGAATGGAGGCAGTTTGAGGTTTTACAAAGATATACAGATGGGGAAGCTTTTTTTCTTTGTTATCCGGCCGCGGTTATTTTCGGCCTTTTGAACAAAACCGGGAGAACTTGCCTACCATTTCAGTTTTCATGGACCAATCATTATAAGATATCACAGGACTTTGCTTGCAAAAAGACTGACCCTAATCAAGACATCGATCCGTCGACAGCTTTTGCCGGTAAGGTGAGAGAGAGTTTGATTGTAGAAGATTATGAATTTACAACAGCGGGTCAATTGGTATCCTTTTTGAGCTTTCCATCATCATTGGAAGCTGGAGCTATTTGCTTGGTGCAGATGGCGTGTGCGTATCCAATGTTTGGAGATAAGTTGTTTGGACATTATGTGACTGTAACTGATTGCCGCAGCGATCATGTGGTTACTATTGCTGGGGGACTGGGACCTTTCGGAATTTATGAAAGTCCATCGGCAACAGTGAATCTGGATGAGTTGGCTTTTTTTGCAGCAACCAGTACAAGAATACAACGAAAATTAAGAGAAGATTTGAACCTTAATTTAAGAGATACGGCAAGTGGTGGCGGCTTTGAAGTTATGGCCATGAGACCGAATTTATCCTGAAGTAATTGACATTGAACTCGGAAGCCTATAACAATTTGACTTCATTTTTTTGGGAGAGTAGAATGCGGCCATGAGTTCATGTAATGAAGTCGTGGTGATGAAATTTGGCCCTGATCAGGCTAATCGGAAAGAGGAGCTCATGGAAATGCTGGCAATTTTAACAAGAGCTATGGTGGTCAGAAGAGATACCCCTGATGGTGGATTTGCAGTTCGCCTCTCCTGCGATGGATTTGAACATAATGGCGAATTACGCGGAACTTGCATTCTTCAGGCCTTAAGGAATGCGGGGGTCAACGTCCCGAGTGGGTCACATGCATGTTTGAGTAAGCAATAAACCTTAGTGTTTTCTACAGATTGACGAATCTTTTTTGATTTTCTTACAACACCTGTATTTTTTTAACAGTTTAATCACGGCTCAAGTTTAGACATCCAAGACTAAATTTATTACGTGTCACAGGAAAAACTTCTGGCGTAAAAAATTGTGTTTATCCACCACCTATACTTCTAAAATAAACAAACACTGACTCATCCGATGAAACAGATGTTCCTGGAATCCTAACACTTTAATCTCTTTTACCTTCAAACCTGATTTTTCAAAAATGGTTATCCAGTCAGTTAATCGTTGGGCTCCAAAAGGAAAATTCATTTCGGGTACGCCCATGGCCAGTGAATTTGAGAGCAGGTCCAGAATTATTATCACAGCTTTTTGTTCTTCGAGTGAAAGATTTAGATATTTTGTAAAATGCGGCTGAGAACTGGCTGCTATCTGAAGGGTCTCCATCCCCTGTAGAGACGCTTTATTATCTTCAGGGGAATAAAGCACGTCTTCAACCACCAGAATTTTTTGGGAAATAATCTGCTTAGCATTTTGCAGATAACCAATAATCTTTTCGGGGTCACGGCTGACATGATGCAACATGGCGTGCATAATGCCGATTTCGTGCACGGGTATTTCTGGAGGAATTTTGGAATCGGAAAAATCGTGTTGATAAAATTTAAACGCCTGATCCATTCTGTTTTTATCGCTTCTCCAATCTAAAATATCCACGCCCGATATTTGAGGCAAGCCAAGGAGCTGGCGAAGATAGACAGCAATCTCCCCGTCGCCGCAACCAAAATCGATAATCGATTGATATCCTGTTAAATTCGGGACTAAAAATAAACCGATGGACGGCAATTTTCCGTGCTGTTTGTAGTAGTCATACGCTTGGTCAAACTCAGCAAACCATTGAGAGTCCCGGTTTGGGTTTTTCCGGCCTAATTTAAGTAATAATTCATACAGTTCCGACGGTTCTGAGATTGTTGGTTCCAACTTGGTAAAAATATGATCAACAAGCAAGGTCACTTTATTTTTGATATCTGATGCATTTAGTTGATTTTTTAGTGGATGATGAAAGAGTATGGCTTCGACATAATGATCGATCATGGTTTTATGAACAAATTCCCGGGCTACTTTATTTGAGAAAGCGTGAGAAAAATCTGCCGCAATTTGCCGTTGAGCCTGACTGATTGTTTTTGTATTTATCATAGTATTAATCGTATTAATCTCTATTTTCTGCCTATTTAGAAGTATACTCCTGTGGTGATTTTGACTTTTAGAAACAAATATGATCTTTTTGACGTTGGTAATTCTTGGGATCAGTTATTATAATTAAGCATGGATAGAAGAGTTGGGTCAGTTTTGGTAATAAATATCATTGGACTTATATCACTTTTTCATTTGGGGGCGTATTCGGTAGCTGCCCAATCAACAACAACCATTATTTTGGATCCGACCGTCCGGTACCAAACTTTTAATCATTGGGAGGCGGTCAGTTGGGCGAAAGATGCGACTACGGAAAATGTTACCCCAACTGAATGTTTCCGGCGTGAATATTATCTGGCTAATTCCGCTATGCCGAATTATCTGAATACGCTACTTGATGAAAATGTGGCTTTGGGAATAAACCGAATTCGTCTGGAAGTAAAAAGCGGTAGTGAAAACGGAACCGATTGGGAAGGCCAATATATCAACAGGCAGATTCGTTATGCCAATTATACCGATGATCCCAATAATCCAAGTGACTGCAGTGACCCAAGCCCTTCGGCTCAGGTTTGGCGCTCGGTCAGGTACGAAATCGTTAATGATGACAGTAACCCAACCAGTGTGGATACTTATGCTTTGCAAAACCCAACCGCCTACAATTTTCCGGGCTACCACTTCACCGGCCTTGATCAAAAAATCGAAACAATGATCACTCCGCTTAAACAAAAGTTCGCAAGCCTCGGTAGGCCGCATTACATCACTTTAACCTATGTAGATTTCGGGGGATCGCAATTTGAACACCGGAACAATCCTTCAGAATTTGCGGAATTTATATTGGCGACTTTTTTGCACATTCAGCGAAAATACGGATGGGTGCCCGATGCAGTTGAAGTTCTCGAGCCTGACAACGCATTATTTTCGGCAACCCAACTTGGTCAGGCGTTTGTAGCTGCCGGTCAACGCCTGGCTTCTTTTGGATACAGACCTGATTTTGTGGGACCATCTTTATCTTACTTAAACGGGGCGGTAAGTTATTTTGACACTTTCGCCGCTGCCACGTATCAGTCTCAAACACCGCTTAATTATTTAACCGAGTTTTCCTACCATTTGTATAACGGCAATAGTAGCTCACTTCGGCAACAAGTGTTGGCCCGGGCTACTTCTCACAATTTACAAACATCGATGCTGGAGTGGTGGTATGGCACTGCACAAAGTACTTGGGCGGCTTTACATAATGATTTGAAAATTGCCCGTAATTCAGCCTGGGAACACGGCACCTTGTACGGCATTTTTGATGTTAATGATGCCGCTAACCCCAGTAGTCCGAGCGTCACGATTGCTGATAAAACAAAATACCTGCAACACTATATACGTTATATAAAACCAGGGGCAGTGCGGATTTCCGCCGTTACTCCTACGTGCAATGATAATCAGGATGACACCATATGTACCACAATAAACCCATTGGCTTTTATTAACCCCGACGGAACTTACGCGGTAATAATAAAAACAAATTCGGTCAATCAGGCATTTACCATTTCCGGCCTTCCTGCCGGCCTGTACGGAATTACATATACATATGGAACAACGGCCGGCCAGCATAGTTTAACTTACCCCGACCAGACGATTGCCCAGGGACAATCTATTACTCAAAGTTTTACAAATAACACCCGGGGAGTAATGACGATATACGGCAAGTCCTTACAGCCAACCGGTCCCACTACCCCAGCCCCAAACACCCAAGGTGACGCCAACGGCGATGGTCACGTAGACGGGATCGACTACGTGATATGGCTAAATCACTTTGGGCAAACAATACCGGGAGGAGCCACCGTCGGCGACTTCAACACTAACGGAATTATCGACGGAGTGGATTATGTTTTGTGGCTGAATAATTTCGGTGTTTAAAATCGTATACAGCTAGAACAATTTCACCTGAAATACGAGTTAAGGCATATTCTCAAAAAAACATAGGTTATTAACAATATTCAGCAGTAATAAATTTTACCGTTATCCTGAGGCTGATTATATAGTATAAAACCTGTGACGGCTGTGAAAATTCTGGAAAAAAGATCAGTTGGGGATGATTTATGACTGATCCCAGCCCTTAGATTTGTATTCGGAGACGACGCGGTTGGTGTTGAAATATGCCCCCAATGAAATGGCCTGTTTCATACGGAAAATCCAGGCTTTGCGATCTTCGTAATACAGAGGAATGATTTGATGCTCCAGTTTTTCATACAGATCATCGGCGTCAGATTCGTCTGAATTGGTGGGAGCGACACTGTCGTCAAAAGGACCGATGGCAAATCCGGCCTGAGGATTTTGGCGGTAGGCTTCAATCCACCAGCCATCCAGAACTGAGAAATTAAGAACTCCGTTAACGGCTGCCTTCATACCGGAAGTGCCCGATGCTTCCATGGGTCGTTTGGGATTATTAAGCCAAACATCCGAACCGGAGACCAGAATTCTGGTAATTTTTGGAGAATAATTTTCCAAAAATACAATGCGTAAAATATCCTTGAATTTTTTGGAAATCTTGACTATTTCCTTAACAAAATCCTGAGAGATATTATCGTCCGGATGCGATTTTCCGCATTGAATTACCTGAATACGGCCGGCGCCAATCCTGACGAAGCGTTCCAAATCTCTGTACAAAAGTAACGGCCGCTTGTAGCCTACCGGTCTTCTGGCAAGTGAAATTGTCAGAGTGTTGACGTCAAAAAGTTCTCCCTGGTACGGGTGCTCATTTTCCCAATACGAATTGGGCGAAGTGAGATGGTGGTTTACTACCCGAATTAGTTTGGATTTGGCGTCCTGATGGTGTTCCCAGAGCCGGTCGTCAGGAAGCATGGCCGGAGCTGCCGCTAATTTGGAAGGATCCAGATGCCAATCCGGCATATAGTGATCCAGTAAATTTTGCATGGTGGGAGCAGCCCAGGTAGGATGATGGATGCCGTTGGTAACATAATCGAATTTGAACCCGGGCAAAATATGCTCGGAAACGGCTTTATGTTTTTGAGAAACGGCGAATGATTTGTGGGACAAGTTCATGGCTAAATGAGTCATGCTCAGGCAATCGTTGCCGGCTAAGTTTTTGATGTGCCAGGGCAGGTAGTTGCCGCCAAAGTGGTATGCCAGTTCGTAATCAAACTTGTCATGGCCTTCGGGAACCGGAGTGTGAGAAGTAAACACACAGGAGGCTTTAACAGCTTCGTCTGCATATCCCCTTTCGGCCAGAAGTTCCAAAGGCACAAATGCGGTGTGGCCCTCGTTTAAGTGATAGGTTTTAATGTCTTTGTAGCCTAAAGCCCGCAGCATCCGAACTCCGCCGATTCCCAAAATCAATTCCTGACAGAAGCGGTTTTCGTGGGAACCGCCATACAGATTGGTAGTGAAATCACGAATCCATTGCGGATTTTCCAGGCGATTAGTGTCTAACAGATACACCGGAACCACAAAACCATCAAAACCAACGATGTCATAACGCCAGACACCCAGAACGGCAGGCATGCCGCCTATGGACATATGCACCCGAAGCGGCAGCTTGGTTAATTGATCCAGTTTCTGCCAGTCGGTACGTAAAAAGGTCTGAGTGCCGTCTGAATTTATTACCTGATCAAAGGTGTCTCCACTGTAAACCAAAGTAACGCCCACAGAGGGGATGTGCATGTCGGCGCAGGAGCGCAGAACGTCGCCTGCAAGAACACCCAGGCCTCCGGCATAAGTCGGAACATCCGACTCAAGCATTACCTCCATTGAGAAGTAGGCTACGTCGATGGGATTTCTATCGTCTGGCATGGGCAGCAATTTGCTATATATAATATACTATACTTCCGGTATCTTTATGAAGTTTTCGAGCCCAAAACCCAACCTGCCCCTAGAAAAAACATTTCTGGATCAGGTGGAAAAAGATACTCCTTCGAAGATTAAGGCTAAAAACTTAGTTGATTTGAACACGGAAGGAGAATTTAGTTTTACATTAAAAAGAGAGTATTTAGAAAAGTTTGACCCAAATGGAGAAGCGTTGGGGATAATGTCCTGGTTTGAAAACTATGCGGCTGAGGCTAAGGTGTCCACGGCTGGAATCAGAGGGATACAAAACCCGCTCTATCCCTGGGACACACGATATCCACTGAATTTGGTGGGGGTGATGCTTGCTACCATGGGGAAAATTTTAGTTTCTCAAGAAACACCTGGTGAGAAAACGAAGATTGCCGCTTGCGAAGTCCGGTATAATTCCAGCCAATATGTGGAGTTAATATCAAGGATTCAGGCCGCTTATGGCATAACTACGTGGATAACTGACGAGTATCAAACGATTCCAATTTTTCTAATTTCATTTTTGGTGTTTGTATTTGATTTATATGGAGGAGAGTACGCCACATCCAGCCATTCAATGTGCAAGAAGATAGCGACTAAAGATCTGAATACCCAAGGTAGTCAATATATTCCCAGCGAATCATTGCTGTTTGTAGAAAAAGTCAGAAAAATATTAGAAGAAGTTAGGACTAAAGGAGAATATACAATTAAAATATCCTCCAAAGATGATAGGAATCTTGAGAAAAAGTTTTTAGCAAGTATTGATAATGGAATAAAATTGTATGTGGACTACCTAAAGCAAGGGGTGGCTACACAAACAAATTTAAACTATATTAGGGGTTCGAAAAACAAGATTTTGGTTGATTGCATGGGGGGAAGTATGTATAAAACCCTGTCTTCGATGCTCACGTACCTGGGAATGCTCGATCAATTTGATTTTTTACATGCGACTGAGGACTCTTTTAATCACGGGATAGGAAAGGTGGTTGATGAAAATGGGAAGTTTTTTGACTGGGGATGCGATACAACAATTATGAAAATAAATTTCGACACCATGCATATCGGGGTGCCGGTATTGGAAAGTGCTAATTATGAGTCACTTCTAAAAGACTATCCGCTGGGGACTACGCTTCTGATAACAGATCCTGACGCGGACAGACTGGTTATGGCTTACATCGAAAAAGCGGATGAGCTGCCTAAAATCAAGCAGAGAGGACTGGTGCATCTGACTTTGGACAAGGAAAGAATCTTGGTCATGTTTACACCTAATCAGTCTTTTTTAATGACGGTGGATTTTCAACAAAAAGCATTGTTAAAGGCTGGAATTTGGGATAAGTACAATTGGTTTATCCTAAAAACTACGGCCTCACAGCGAAGCTGGGACGAATGGGCTAAGGCTAATAATGTACCAACAATTAATACCCCGGTGGGATTTAAAGAACTGGCTGATGCAATGATTAACATTGAACGGAAACTTAAAGAAACTCCAGGTGAAGAAATAATTATTAAAGATGTTTTAGGAAATTCGATAAATGTTGGAAAAAAACCCAGGCTACTATTTGCGGGAGAAGAAAGCGGCGGAGAAATATTCGGGCCGCCGGAGCTCGTTTCCAGTAACAAAGGAAGGCTGGCTATTTCTATGAGGGAAAAAAGCGCCGGAGAAGCTGTAGTTATTACCGCAGCCATGGCTTCGTGGCTGGCGAAAAACAATATGAGTCCGGCCGATTATTTATGGAATATTTATGAACGTAACAATATTGTATCCCGGTATGAAATAAGAATTGATTGCAAGTATTACAATGAAAGCGAAGCGGATATCACCAAGTTACTGAAAGAAAAAGAGGCAGGAATGCGAATTAAAGAGGAAAATGACGCGTATTTTCTAAGTTTGGCGCTGGGATACCGAGACGGGATAATTACACTTGACCAGGTCAAGGATATATTAACTGAGTGTTTTTCTGGGTTAGATTTTTCAACTGTTGTGGATATTAAATTTGTGGGTGATGGTACTTACATCTTATGCACGGATAAATGTTTGGAGGTTAGGCCATCAGGAACTGACGCCATGAATAAAGCTTACGGATATGGAATAGATCAATGGGACTGTATTAAGTTTGCTCAAAAGTTCACTGCTTACAGCGGAACCAGGAACCCTTTGCATAAAAAATATATACCTGAGGAGTTTTACAACGAAGTTAAGGATTACAGTTTTGAAATCTATTCCTACTACAAAGAACATCAGTAAAAAAATTCAGGATTCTTTTAGCTGAAGCAATTTGTCCATCAAGTATTCCCCTCCCAGATGCTCTCCCTCGATAAAATACTCTGCCTGAAGATGCGCTTTGTCGGTAGTTATACCAATACCTGCAGCGTCAATCATGTCCTTGTCGTTAATTCCGTTACCCACGGCTATAGTATCAGAAATATTAACATTGAGAATCTTACAAAGGCTGTTTAAACCAGCTCCTTTATTAAACCGTTTGGGGGCAACATCGTAAGCTTCCCCATTCCACCAACAGTAAAATTCACCCTTGGGATCGTGTTTTTTTACAACTTCGTCTACGTCTGGAATAGCCTGAAAAGCGTGAAGGGTAATTAAAAATTGTTTGGGCTCAAAACCCCGAGCCTGAGGATTGGTAACTGCAATTTTTTGAAGGTCAACGGTAATTTTATGCATGGTTTCTAATTCATAGTCATTGAAAATTTCTGTTTGGATTAGTTTCCCATTGTGGACTATAAAGATACCTATTTCGGCAATTAAGCTAGCATTGCCCCAGAGAATGTCTTGAAAAACTTTAGTAAGATACAAACTGCTTCTACCACTATTAATGGTCACATGGAAGTACTTTTTCAATCTGAGGAGTTTTTCAAGGATATTATCTTCCAGGGGACTGGTTTTGATCTTTAATTGAGTACCTTTTTCCTCAATTTCTGTGCCCCTTTTTATTGTTACCCCATCAACGTCGAAGCAAACTATCTTGACGTCTTTTATCTTTTCTTTAGTTAGTTGGTCAAGTGGAAGCATGAGAGACTTATTTTACGGCAAATGTATAGTATTATCAAAAAGATGAGTGAAATTTCCTGGAACAACTCTGTAAAACTGATTCTTTCAGATGTGGATGAGATGGTAGCTGATTTGTATGTACCGGCTGATCCTAAAATCATTACCGAGCTGAATCAGGTTCTGGAAAGCGGGGTGGCAATATTTTTTATTTCCGGACACGGCCTACAGGGAATTAAGGAGCGGGTTACAGATCTGCTTCGACCGGATCTAAGAAAACGAGTGCTGATTTCGCATTGCAGTGGTGTGGAGGTATGGGGATATAAAGACAATGGAGATCTGAGAGATAGCCCGTACCATAGTTTGTACGATGAGAAATTAAATCAAGCTCAGAGAAATGACTGGCGAGCGGTTATGGATGAAGTGGTTGAAGAATTTAAACTAGTTAAGTATCCTGCCAGCTCAATTCCTCAATTTATGAAAGCATCCGGCAACAATCCACTGGCGGTAATGTATGTAGACCGGGGTCCGCAAATTACTTTTGAAGTCATAAACGGATACGACTTAAGTCCTGAAGCGGCTGAGAAATTAGAGATCAAGGTTCCCCTGACCCATGGACATTACGATTTACGGATTCCAATTTTAGAAAGAGCTGAGAAATTACTGGCGGAGCGCAAGTTACCCATTTCTCCAAGACTGGGAGGAGTATTTGCTTTAGATTTTGCCGTAGAAGGGCTATCGAAGACCACTTCAGTAAAACATGTCGTGGACAATGAAAAAATCCTCAGATCGATTGGGGTTGATAAAGATAGTCTGACAAACCCCAACGCCTTGGAAATATGGGGAGACAAATTTTCTGTGATCAGAGGAGGAGCGGATAGACACATGTGCGAAGCTGTTGACCCAAAGGTCAGAGCCATCGATTTTCGAATTGAAAATCCAGAGGAATTCTTACCGGGATACAATATTCAGGTTTGGGATGGTGACAAACATCTGCAGGAAGGATTACTTGAATATTTACAGTCCAGAAAAACAGGCTTGGAAAACACGTCTTAATTAAGGTAATATATCTGGGATGGGACAGATTAAGTGGAACGATAAGGTAAAACTGGTGCTTTCGGATGTGGATGAGACGGTGGCTGATTTGTACCTGCCGGCTTTGCCGGAAATGATTTCGGAGCTGAACAAGGTGCTGGAAAGCGGAGTGGCGATATTTCTTATTTCCGGGCATGGTCTAGCTGGAATTCAGGAAAGAATTACGAACCACATAAAGCCAGAGCTGAGAAACAAACTATTAATAGGACACTGCTGCGGAGCTGAAGTGTGGGGATTTACCAAGGAAGGCAACCTGAAAGACCGGCCATACTACAGTAAATATGAAGAAAAAATGAGCCCGGCGCAAAAAGAAAAGTGGAGGCGGGTAGTTGAGCAGGTGGTACGGGAATTTGAGCTGATTAAATATCCCACCATGCCGGTGCAAAAGTTCAAAGAGAAGGCCGGAAGCAGCCCACTGGCAGTCATGTATGAAGACCGGGGGCCACAGATCACTTTTGAAGTTGTAAATGGATTTGATATGACACATGAACAGGCAAAAGACCTGGAAGTAATGATTCCGGAAACCCACGGGTTGTATGACCTGAGAATCCCGATTCTGGAAAGAGCGGACGTGCTATTTAAGGAATTCGGTCTACCGGTAGTCTCTCGGCTGGCCGGAGTGTTTGCCCTGGATTTCGGAATTGAAGGAGTATCCAAAACTTTGGCTGTTAAAAAAGTGCTAGAGGAAGAAGAAATATTAAAGTCAGTCGGACTAAGCCTTGACGACGTATCCGAGCCGGAACATCTGGAGATCTGGGCTGATAAGTTCTCGACTACTTTCGGTGGATTTGATCGGTACCTGAGTATGGCGGTGGGGTCAAAAGTAAGAGCGATTGATTTTCGTCCTGAAGATCCCAAGGAGTTTATGACCGGATATAACGTTCAGGTATGGGATGGGAAAAAACATCTTCACGAAGGGCTTTTGGAGTACTTACAGAGCAGGGGAAAATAAGAATTAATTCGGAAGAGGTCAAGGTCTAAAACTGAACTGGGTATCGTGAATTTCCTGTCTAATTCCACTCAGAAGCGAACCCTTTTCCTGCATTTGCAGGTTGGCCAGGCTCCAATCAAACGTGCCCCGGACAAATTCTCTTATATCTCCGGGTTTCTCCGACAGGACCAAGTTGCGCATGCCGATTTCGTTGCCGTAGTACAGAATCGGGATGCCGGGTTTTGATAACAGCTGTTTGGTGGCCCAGAGGATATCGTCACCGTTGCCCCGGCAAACTTCGGCCAGTCTGGCTCCTAAACTCTGACCGTCTGGTTGAGAAAACAATTTTTCAGGATCGATAATTTCTTTTAATGTAATTCGTTGCTCTTGGCTGGTGAGAAAAAATAAATCAACACTGTCGTGGTTGGTGAGAAAAGTGGCCCAGCGACAATTATCCGGGATTCCGCCGGATTGATTCCAGACATCTTCAACACCAGAGAGATTCTTGTCGTGAATTGAATTTAACAATTGAACCGCCAAAGGAAAATTGATAACCAACTGGCACTCATCGCCTGAACCGAAAAATTGTTTGGCCTCGTTTGGCCAACCGCCGGTTTCAGCCATTAAAACAACGCCGGGATTTCTTGAGTCAATGTGAGAACGAATTCTTTTTAAAACCTGATGAGTTTCAGGTAAACCAAAACAGTTGGTGTTTTCGCGCTTAATTAATCTGGCGACGGCGTCTAGGCGCAGACCGTCGACGCCTTTATCCAACCAATAATCGATGACTGAAAGCATGGCCGCTTCAACTTCGGGATTGTCCCAATTTAAATCAGGCTGCTGAGGATAAAAAGTGGCGTAATAATAGTCGTTGGTTTCAGGGTTAAAAATCCAATTGGTAGGTTTTAAGTGGGCAAAATGAACAAAGGCCTGAGAAAAACCAATCTGGTTATCGCTCCAAATGTACCAGAGTCTTTTGGGGTCGGATTTAGACAGCTTTGCTTGTCTAAACCAAGCGTGCTCACTGGAGGTGTGATTTAAGACCAAATCGATAATAACTTTCAGGCCACGGGAGTGAGCGGCCTCAATAAACCTGTCGAAGTCCTCCATGCTGCCAAGTCCCGGTCTAATATCCTGGTAATCCGAAATGTCGTAGCCTCCATCAACCATGGGAGAGGGATAGTGGGGAAGAATCCAGAGCGTGTTGACACCTAAATAGGTGAAGTAATCAAGCTTGGCCGTGAGGGCGGAAAAATCCCCAGCGAATTTGTCTACGTATAATTCGTAGATGACAGCTTTTTTCCACCAATCCATATCCGGCATAGGTTATTTAGTTTTATGCAATTTTTCTAGGCGAAGTTTGACGTCCTGTAAAACATTGGCGTAGGCGATGAAGGCTTCGTAAGGACTGTCGTAGGGGTTGAAGTATTTGTGGACATCGCCATCAGAGAACCATTTCGTACACATATAGTAGAAGTGGTCTGATGTAGTCAGTCTGCGCCAGTCGGAAATAAGCTTTTGATCTCTGGATTTAAGAACGGCAGATTCCAGCGCATAAAGCTTGGCGGCAGCGTCATCCTGCATGCTGTTTCCTAGCCAGGCTGAGATATCCCGCTCCACATCGGCCCAGGAGACAAAGTTGGGAAAATTCAATTCGGCGACTTTGGGAAGCTTTTTTAGAGCTTGGGACGGAGTCACGAAGTAATTGTCGCGGTGTCTTAAGAGTTCCTGAGGCAAATGACGGAGAAATTCGAAAATCCCGGTGTCTTCCCATTGATGCTCGCCAAAGGTTTCATAATCCATAAATAAATTAATGATGTCACCGGAGCCATTAAAGGCTGACACCCATCTGGCGAATTTAGGAGCTGTTAAGGGAAATTCTGTCCATCCGGGATTACTGAAACGAAAAGCGATATCGTCAGACAGGCGGTAATTTTTCAGCATCAGGCCGATGTTTTGGGTGCCCATCGGCTTGTAAATGAAGTTGGGGCTGCGCCATTCCAAAACGTGGTCAGCTCCTTCGGCCAATATGCCCTCATAACCCATGGCTTCCAGATCCTGACCTAACTCGTTTTTATAGATGAGTTCGGTGTTACGAAAGACTTTAGGGATTTTTTTAAACAACCTTTTAATCATCTGGGAGTGGAGTTTGACCTGAGCTTTAAATTCGTCTTTGGAAAAAATGTAGGATAGAGAATGGTAGTAGGTTTCGGAAAGAAGCTCGACTCTGCCGGTGGCTACCAATTCCTGAAATGAAGCCAGCGCGTCGGGAGCATACTCTTCCAACTGCTCCATGACTACGCCGGACAGAGAGTAGGCAACCTTAAATTCGGGGTGTTTTTTGAGCAGTTCGAGAATTACCTGATTGGTGGGCAGATAGCTTTTCCGGGCAACTTTCTGAAGAACGTCTTTGTTACTTAACCTACTGCCGTCGGGACTGTCGAAATAGTTGTGATCATTGCCGATATCAAAGACCCGGTATTTTTTAATCCGGTAGGGTTGATGCACCTGGAAATAGAGACAAATTGCTGACATGAGGACTATTTCTTTTTCCGGCCCAGGACTTTTTTATAAACATTTATAGTTTTGGACGCGGCTGCCTGCCAGGAAACGTTTTTGGATTCTTCTTTACCGTTTTCCTTAAGCGATTTATGCAGTGAAGGATAGTTTAACACGGATACGATTTGATTTGTCATTTCATCCACGTCCCAAAAATCGGCCTTGAGAACATGGCCCAAAGTTTCGGAAACTCCGGACTGCTTGGAAATAATGGCCGGGGTGCCGGTAGCCACCGATTCTAAGGCGGTCATACCAAAAGGTTCAGAAACCGAGGGCATGACAAACAGATCAGCAGCTCTAAAGGCCTGATTAAGCATTTGACCTCTTAAAAAGCCGGCAAACAGGACTTTGTCGGAAATTCCCAACTGAACTGCCAGATTAATCATCTGATTTTCCATATCGCCTGATCCGACCACCAGAAAAACGGTTTTGGGATAATACTCCAGAGATCTGGCGGCGGCTTTTAAGAAATAATCAGGGCCTTTTTGCATGGTCAGCCGGCCTAAGAATAAAACTATCTTGTAACCGGCTTTTTTGAGAGCATCCAGGGGATTTGATTCATCGATTTGGTTAACGTATTCCTCCGGATTAATGCCATTATGAACAACGTTAATTTTTGCCGAATCAATCTGATAATGCTTGAGAATGATGTTTTTGGTGAAATTACTGACCGGCATGATAGCCTCTGACTTGTCCATGCCCATTTTCTCAACCGCATAAACCATGGGGTTAATACCCTGTCCACCTCCCCGATCAAATTCCGTGGCATGAACATGAGTGACCAGAGGCTTACTGCTGACTTGCTGAGCTACAATGCCAGCCGGAAAACATAACCAATCGTGAGAGTGAATAATGTCATAATTGTATTTTTTAGCAATATCGGCTGCCCTTTTGGCGTAAAGATTGACGGCTGAGAAAAGATCTCTGGCCATTTCCGGCGGAAAATTCTTGGGTAGATATTTAAAAGAGGCGTAGGGAGAAAAATCAGGCCAATTAAAACCCTGGATGTCAGCAAAAACCAGCCGCATAAAATCGGCTTTGACGTTTACCCTTTGAGGTAGGACGAAAGTGATATCGACGTTTTGGTTGGCCAGGGCTTGTGACAGTCCATAGCAAGCAGTTCCGAGTCCCCCACTATTGCACGGCGGAAGCTCCCAACCAAACATCAGCACCTTGATGGGCATTAATAATAATAGTAATACTATATTTTGGATAAAAAAAGTGGGAGACTAGTACTGATGATCTTAATTTTTAATGTAGGGGGAACCACGACTAAAGCTGCACTGTCGCAAGACGGGCAAACTTTGGCCGATGTTTGGTCATTTGATACTCCAAGAGACTTTGAAAAATGGCTTTTTGTCCTTTCAGAAGAGACCGGTAAAAGACTGAAAGGAAAAGCCGTTGAAAAGGTGTGCGGAGGGATTGCGGGGGTGTGGGATGTAAAAAAAACCAAGATTTTTAAATCCCCTAACTTGCCCGACTGGGAAGGAGAATTGATTAAAAAACAAATTGAGAGCCAATTTAATGCTAAAGTTCTTCTGGATAACGATGTAGTAATGGAGGGATTGGGTGAAGCCAGAGTGGGAGCCGGAAGACGAAAGCAGATTGTGGCATTTTTGGGGATCGGGACAGGAATCGGCGGAGTAAAACTTGTTGACGGAAAAATCAGTCCGGCGGCTTACGGATCCGAACCCGGACACATGATTATTGAAGCAGACGGAGAAGTGGGATATTGGGAAAATTTTGCATCCGGTGCGGCAATGGAGCACATGTACGGTAAAAAGCCGGAAGAAATTGATGATGCGCAAATTTGGGACAGTGAATTAAAACTTCTGGCAGTGGGAATTCAAAACGTGATCATGATGTGGTCGCCGGAAATTATAATTTTTGGCGGAGGAGTATCAAATAAATTGGATTTTGAGAAACTGGCAACATTGGTAAAACAAGAAATGATTATGTTTCCCAAACTTCCGGAGATGGTGGTGTCAGAATTAGGCGATAAATCAGGACTATATGGAGCTCTGCAATACCTGAAGACCGCTTCTTAATCGGGAAATCGTATCATGTTTGGATTTAATACTTCTGGCAGAGTGGAGACGTTGACCCTGCTCAAACAAGATACATAGGCTTTAGAGGAACCCAATTTTTTTTGGGCAATAAACAAAGTGCGTTTAGGACCCTCATGCCAGTCGTTTGCGTACCAATCACCTGACTTAAGGTCAAAACACCCATGCATTCTTGTTACTTTGAATCCGAAGGCTCTTAAAATCTGCACCTGGAAATGATCAGGGCGATGATAGTACCGGACCAGTCCGCCCCAGGGTGCGGCTTCTTCGGCGGTGGCATCAAAATCAGGATATGGAAAACCGTGCTTTCTGGCTTTTCGATGAGCCTCCGGAACAGTATAGGCAAACATGCCTCCAGGAGCTAAAGCGGCACTAGCTGAGTACACTAAACTTGAAAATTCCGGAGTGGAAAGGTGGTTGACTAGCATGTTGGCTGACAACAAATCGATTTCCTGGTGAGTTACAACTGAATCAGGCAGGGCAGAAACCGGATCCTGAATGCAGTCTATGCCCATTTTACGATCCATTAAATACTGAGCTAGAATGGGATTTGGCTCCAGGGCAACAATTTGATCCGGCCTTCCTCCCTGGCTGATAAGCAAACTAATAAACCGGCCGACACCCGATCCAACGTCCAAGATATTTGCCTTCGATAATAAACCGCGTCCGATAGTTGAAAATAACCAGGTCCACAAATCACGTTCGTAGCAATTAGAATTACGACTATTTTCACTCCACCTGATATATGCCGTGGCAGAACCCTGAAAAATTTTCCTGCCAGGCCAAAGGCCGTCAACAATCTCCAACTGAGCGGACATGGGCAAATTGTATCACCGGGGGCAATACTAAGCGGAAACTGAAGAACTTTTGGAGGGGGGACGCTTAAGAGCGAATTTCAGATCATCGTCCAATGATTCAGCAAACAGAAACTTAAGGTCGTGTTTGACCGAAGCCGGGATATCTTCTAAATCCTTTTTATTTTCTTTGGGAAGAATGACTTGCTTAATTCCAGCTCTATGAGCGGCGATAACCTTTTCCTTGACTCCACCAATTTCCAGTACTCTTCCTCGTAGGGTGATCTCCCCTGTCATAGCCGTGTCTCTTCGGGTGGGAATCTTAGTCAAAGCCGAAACGATGGCGGTGGCAATCGCAGTTCCGGCAGAAGGTCCATCTTTGGGGACTGCACCTTCCGGAACATGGATGTGGACGTCGATGGATTTATAGAAATCTTTTTTGAGGCCCAGTTTGTCCCAATGGCTTCTGATGTAAGAATATGCAGCTTTGGCTGATTCTTTCATAACGTCGCCTAACTGACCGGTTAGTTGCAGTTCGCCTTTGCCGGGCATGGTGGCAACTTCAATAAACAAAATGTCTCCTCCGGCTTCAGTCCAGGCCAGGCCGGTACTCATGCCCACTTCGTCGTTTTTCTCGGCCAGAGTTTCAGGAAAGCGCTGTGGACCTAAGTATTTATGAATATCCGCAAATTCAATCTTGGTATTAACTTTCTTTTTCTCGGCCATGAGCCGGGCAATTTTCCGACATACCTTGGCCAGTTGCCTTTCTAAATCACGAACTCCGGCTTCCCTGGTATACCGATTAATGATTTCTTTAAGAGCGGCGTCTTCCAACTTCAGAGATTTAGAAAGACCGGTTGATTCCAGCTGCTTGGGCCAAAGGTAATCCTTGGCGATGTGAAGTTTTTCTTCAGAGGTGTATCCGGCAAAAGGAATTATTTCCAGTCGGTCGCGAAGAGCCGGAGGGATGGTGTCCAGGAGATTGGCGGTAGTTATAAACATCACCTGGGATAAATCAAAGGGCACTTCCAGATAATGATCGGAGAATTCTTTGTTTTGTTCCGGATCTAAGGCTTCTAAAAGAGCGGATGATGGATCTCCCCGATAATCAGAGGCTAATTTGTCGATTTCATCCAACATAAAGACCGGGTTTTGAGTTTTGGCGTTTTTAATGCCCTGAATAATGCGGCCGGGCATGCTGCCAACATAAGTACGCCGGTGACCTCTAATTTCAGCTTCGTCTCTGATCCCTCCCAGGGAAACTCTGACAAATTTGCGACCCAGGGCGCGGGCAATGGACTTGCCGATGGAGGTTTTTCCGACTCCGGGAGGGCCGGAAAAGCAAAGAATGGTGGGATGGCCGTTACTGGTACTTTTGTTGTGATGTTTGAGCTTCATGACGGCTAAATACTCCAGGATTCTTTCTTTAACTTTTTTGAGGCCATAGTGATCCTGCTCTAACACTTTGTCGGCGTTACTTAGGGAAACATTGCCTCCGGAAGAAATGCCCCAGGGCATATCCACCAACCAATCCAAATAGGAGCGGATATAACTGGATTCTGGATTATGAGGACTCATCTGTGCCAGGCGGGAGAGTTCTTTTTCGGCTTTCTTTTTTACGTCGGCCGTCATTTTGGCTGATTTGATTTTCTTTTTTAAAAGGCTAATGTCTTCATCGGCTCCTTCTTCATCGGCGCCTAACTTTTCCAGTTCTTCCTGAATGGTACGTTTTCTTTCCCTTAAGACCTGCTCCTTCATGCCCCGCTCAAATTTGGCGTGAGTTTTGGATGAAATTGATTTTTCCAGTTCCAAAACCTTAATTTCATGAACCAGATATGATAAGACTTTTTCCAGTCGGGGTTTGATATCAAAAGTTTCCAGAATTTCCTGTTTTTTGGCAGGATTTAAATCCAAAGAATTGGCGACCTGGTCGGAAAGCTCGGAAGCAGACACGCCTGCCATGAGACGCATAAACACCGGGAACTCAACCGACTTACCCAGGTTAAAGGCGGTCTTAAATTCGGTAACAATCTGGCGGGCCAGGGCGACCACCTGGTCGGTTTCAGTGAAGGCTTCAGCCACATCCTGAATTTCCGCCTGAAAATTCGGGTCGGTGGCGGTGTAGCGTTTGATAATCACGCGGGAGAGGCCCTTTACCAGCGCTAGAACCTCATTCCCGTACGGAGCGACCTGTTCTATCGTACATAGGGTACCCACCTGATACAGGTCTTCTGTGTCAGGAGAATTGGTAGGGGTTTTCTGGGCTACCAAAACAACTTTTTTGTCGGAAGCGATGGCGGCTTCGATGGCGGAATTGCTTTTGGGACGGCCAAATGTCAGATGGGCTTCGGTGTTAGGAAAAACTACGCCTTCCCTTAATGCGACAACCGGAATTGACTGAGTATCATCTGACTGGGGAAGTTTGGAAGCTTTGGATTTAGTAAGTGAAAAAGCCATATGAATTAGCAGTCTAGCATCTGGAGTGACAAGAGTCAACTGCCTACAATTACTTAATAATGAATCACGACTTTTGTGCCCGGGTTGTCCTGATCGGACCTGACAATTGTGTCTTTGCCTTCAATGTGCGGACCGGACCAATAAAAGAGTTTTTCGGCAACGCCGGTGGGGGCATTAACGCAGCCATGACTCATGGGGGTGCCGAAATTTGAATGCCAATAAGTGCCGTGAATGCCAAAGTCACCAAAAAAGAACATGGAAAAAGGCACGTTAGGAAGGTAATAATAGGTTTTATTAAGCCTGCTGCCGCCTTCCATTTTGGTTGAGGTAATTTTGTAGTAAATCTCAAACTCGCCTACCGGAGTGCGGTTCCAAAGACCGCTTGAGATGGGACTTTCCAAAAAAACCTCATCACCCTGATGAGCGGTCAGTCTTTGGGCAGTTAAATCAATCTCAATCCATTTGGCAGCCGAGGTGGTACCCAATACCCGACGGTCTTTTCCCCCCAAAACCATGGTCAGACTTTTGGGGGGAGTGACTGTTTGGTCCTGCCAGATAGCTACCGTTTGTGACGGATCAACTCCGCCTGATAAATCCATGGCCGGACAGCCAGGGATAGTTTGTGAACTAAGAAACTTATTCAGAGCCAGAGGAAAGCCAACCGAAACAAGCACAGCAAGAACCCCGACTGCAATTAAAGGACGTACTGAGTGAACAAAAGGAAGGTTGATGAATATAATTTATAATCAAATTAAACCACAAAGCAAGAGTCAAAAGTAAAAAATTACCGACAGATGGGGAAATTAGCGAGTGACGGAGATGACTTGTCCAAGTTCAGCTGCGGGAGCGGCTACGGTGATTCTGTTGTTGGCAGCACTTCTGACGATGGTGTAGTTAGTATCATAACCTCCGACTACAGCACAATCGGTGACGGCGGCACCATTGTTGGTCAATGGATCAACCGGAAGAGCAGCCATGTAATCATCAACGACGTCGTCGCAGATGTTAGCACCAGTGTCAGAAATATTCTGAACTACGGCAGTGATTCCGGCTGGAAGAGTGCCACGATTGTCAGCGGCAAATTGATCAACGGCGTTTAGAATGGCGTTGACGTCAGAAGCTCTTTTGGTGTTGTTACTCTGGGAGAATTGACGAGCCGGGTTGATGGCGATCAAGACGATGGTCAGAAGGACTGCGAGAATTCCGATGACTACCAAAAGTTCTATCAGTGTAAAACCTTTATGCTTGTGGTCCATATTAGCGGGTAACTGAAATAACTTGTCCAAGTTCAGCTGCGGGAGCGGCTACGGTGATTCTGTTGTTGGCAGCACTTCTAAGAATGGTGTAGTTAGTATCATAACCTCCGACTACAGCACAATCGGTGACG
>Ga0208245_1000359_pt1 | contig 40558 bp, 46 predicted proteins | sample RifOxyC1_FD_184035 | JGI IMG/M metagenome (GOLD analysis project Ga0208245, IMG submission 184035) | Soil microbial communities from Rifle, Colorado - Rifle Oxygen_injection C1 (SPAdes) | ecosystem: Environmental > Terrestrial > Deep subsurface > Rock core/Sediment | place: Rifle, Colorado... | reverse complement strand
CTAAATCTAAGAATTTAGGTTCTGATAATTCCGGTAAATATTTGGTAATTAAATTAAAAGTATCAGACGGATTTTTAATCAACTGAGGATTCATGGTGATTAAAAATTCTTGTTTTAAAGTTGCCGCCGGCACTTTATTACCAGCTTTATTAGTAAAATAAATAGACCCCCGATCAAAAAAAGTATGAGCCGATTTTAAATATTGACGATCAGCTTGAGCCGCATAAAATTCATTAGACCAAATTTGTAAGAAAAAAAGCTTGGCCCCTAAAATAAGAGTCACCAAAATAACCACAATACCGATCAGTCTAATTCTAACTACTTGACTGTGGTTCATAGTCAATTAACGCCGAATAGAAACAGCCGTATCTACATTATTCATTTCTACCGCTACTATGGCTCCTTCAGGAATTTCTATAAAAGACATATCATAAGCCATATCAATATTGATTGCTTGAGATAGACGCATATATTCAGACACCAAACCAGAGATCTCGGTTTCAGTGACAGTGATCATTTCTTCAGCCTCTTTACGAGCAATAACATTAAAAATAGAACTATTAACCATGTAGACGTAAAATATAGACAATACGACTGACAAAGCAATTAATCCGGCAATAATTATTTTTTCTGATCCAACAATGGAAAATTTTTGAGATCTCATCATTTTTTTCTATCTATCACTTAATTTTTTAATAATACGGAGACTAGCACTGCGACTTCTTTTGTTTTCAACAATTTCAGTTCGACTTGGTCTAATAACTTTTTTAGAAATAATTTCACCAAGTCCAGACGTTTTTTTATCTTTATAAAAATTTTTAACAATTTTAGCTTCGAGACTATGAAAGGAGATAACCGCCAGACGCCCACCTGTTTTTAGCATACCCCAAGCACTCTCTAAACCTTCCGTAAGGGCCCCAAGTTCATCGTTGGTGGCTATCCGGAGAGCTTGAAAGGTTTTAGTGGCTGGATGCAAGCGACGCTTTTTATACCAATTTGGAACCGCGCTTTCGATAACTTCTATTAACCGAAAAGTGGTATCAATAGGAGCCGTCCGTCGAGCTTCCACAATTGCACTTGAGATTTTGTCAGCAAATTGTTCTTCGCCATAATTTTTTAAGATTATAGCCAAATCTTTCGCTTCTAAAGTGGCCACCAGATCAAGAGCAGTGAGATCATCTGCAGTAGGTGTTGTTTTTAAGGTCATGAGGAGTGGCTCATTAAAACGGAAAGAAAAACCTCTTTTACCACTATCTAATTGCATCGAACTGACCCCTAGATCAAACAAAACAGCATCAACTGACCCAATACCTATTTCTTCTAATTTAGTCGCTAGATGACGAAAATTAGACTCAATTGGTATAAATTTAGCCGGGCCAGTCGCTAGTTTTTCACTAGCTAGTTGTAGCGCATTTTTATCAGCATCAAAACCAATCACTACTCCTTCGGACCCAATTTGTTCTGACATCAATAATGAATGGCCACCAGCACCCACAGTCGCATCCACCACCACAAAACCTGGTTGTAAATCCAATCCTTCTATAGTCTCTTGTAAAAGAACAGAGGTATGAGGTGTGTTCATAAATTAAATCATTCCAATTTCACTCAGTTTTTCGGCCAAATTTTCCGCTTCTTTTTCGATCTTTGAAGTCACCTCTTTCCATTTATTTTCATCCCAAATTTCTACTCGGGAATGAAGACCAGCAATTACCACTTTAGTCTTCAACCCAGCATAATCTCGAAGAAATTCTGGCAATAGTATTCTGCCGATTGAGTCGACATCTGTTTCAACGGCTCCTCCTAAGAGATAGCGGTTAAAATTTCTAACATCGGCTCCACCAACAGTCGGTGCTGACAAGTCTTCAGCTACCTGTTGCCACTTATTTAATGTATAGATCAAAAGACAATTATCGATTCCTCTAGTAATAACTATCTTTTTCCCAATCTCTTTTCTAAATTTAGCAGGTAAAGCTACTCTATTTTTATTATCTATGGTGTGTCTGTATTCTCCGATCAGCATGGAATAGAGTTTTAAATTTTAGCTAATAGCTTCACCTTAGGACTCGCTTCCCGGCGAGCGGGGCCAATATTTATGAAAAAATATTCAGCCCACTTCTTCCCACTACTCATACATTATATACCACCAAAACCCACATGACTAATATTCTTATCCACATAAAATCACTCTTTGGGAGTAAAAAATGTTATTTGACAAAAACTATATAATAGTATATAATTAAAGAAGATTACCTATAAAACCAACCAGAAAGGTAGGATATGCTAAGAGAAATCTTGGGAATGCTCGCAGGTGGCGCTAAATTGTTCCGAGCACAATGCGTCTTCTGTGGGTCGTCGTTAACCCTCCAAAAAGAGGGCTCCGTGGGGTATGTCTCCAGCTCCTGTTATGAGGAAGAGGTGCCCTACAAGATCACACTGTGTCTGCGTTGTAAAAAAACAGAAGAGATAGGAGGAGAAGAACCTCCTATCGAATTCTAAACCTAAGAAAGGTTCGAGGACATGTTTAGGAAAATAGTAGAGAGAATCGCGTACATTATCATGTATCGTCTAAGTTTTGAGTTTCGTAAAACAGAAGACGATTTAGAAGTATACGAATTGTATAACCTCATACAGTCAACCCCAAACGGTAAAGAGAAAGAAAAATACCGCCAGCGGCTGCAACAGCTCGAGGACAAGTCGCCTTTCGCAACTTTCGCAAGAAGAAGAAAGTGCTAGAATTGAGCACCGACATGATCATTGGACACAAAAGCCCCGACAAGAACGGGGCTTTTTCTTTTACTATATTTTTATATTCAAAACTTAGTCTTGGTTTTTAGGTCGCATCAAGGGGAAAATTTGAGTCTCTCTGACCGTCTTATTAGACAAGAAGCTAAAAAGACGTTCACTGACTCCGAAACCAGAGCAGGGTGGCATACCATACTCCATGGCTTCCACAAAATCTGTATCATACATTTGCGCCTCCTTATCCCCCGCGGCTCTTAATTTACTTTGATCATCGAAGCGCTCAGCTTGATCAATTGGATCATTAAGCTCAGAAAAACCTTTACCCATTTCCGAACCAGCTAATAATACTTGAAAACGTTCCACCACTTCAGGGTTATCAGCTTTCTTTTTCGCTAGAGGTTCCATAAACACCGGCACATTAATTAAAAATCCTGGTCCCGCTATTTGCCGCCGACAATATTTCCATAAAGTATCTACCGCTCGATTACGACTAAAACCATTTTTGTCATATTTAATACCCAGACTATCTATTTTAGCCATCATCTCAGTTAAATCCGCAGTCAAAACATTCACCCCAGTTTTTTCTAAAATAGTAGATACGTAATCATAAGTTTCCCACGTATCGGCTAAATCAATTTCAAACTCTTTAATCTTAAATTTAGTGGTGCCAAAAGTAGCCCTAGCTATATGTTGAAACATAGCTTTAACCAATTTCATACCCTCGTGATAGTCAGCATAAGCCCAGTACCACTCCACTGCGGTATAATCTTGCAAGTGTTCAGCATCCATCCCTTCGTTACGGAAAACTCGGCCAATTTCAAAAACTTTAGGCAGACCAGCCACCATTAAACGCTTGAGCCACAACTCAGGAGAGATACGCAAGAAAAGATCAAGATCAAGAGCATTATGATGAGTCACAAAAGGCTCAGCTTCGGCTCCCCCAGCTAGATTTTCCAAAACCGGAGTATCAACTTCAAGAAATCCTCTATCACTTAAAAAATTTCTAATACTAGACCAAAAAATAGATCGTTTAATCACAACATCTTTAACTTCCTCATTGGTTAAAATATCTAAATATCTTTTGCGTAAACGCTCTTCTTCATCTTTTAAGCCATGCCATTTTTCAGGCAGAGACCTTAGACTTTTAGACAAAATAGTCCAGTTATTTATTTCCAAACTTTTTTCACCGCGCTTAGTAGTAAAAGCTACACCGGTAACGTGAACAAAGTCACCAACATCAAGAGTGTTTTGAAAAAGCTCGAAACTATCAGCTGATAAATTGTCGGCTTTAATAACGGCCTGCATCGTACTAGTGCCATCATAAATATCAGCAAAAACTAACCCACCCTGACCGCGCATAGCCATAATTCTACCAGCTATAGAGACAGTACTACTAGCTTCTTCTAATGCGGTAAAATCAGCTAAAATCTTACTTATTTCTAAACTATCAGCTACTTGAGCCGGATACGGATCAATACCAGCCTTTTTTAAAAGAGAGAGTTTTTTTAATCTTTCTTGTCTAATTTCTTCTAAAGAAGCCATTTACTTAGATAATTATTTAACTTCAATTATAGCATACTCTATTTCTCCTTTTGGAGTAGAGACCATAATTTTGGTGTCTTTTTTTTGATTCATAAGAGCGCTACCAAGTGGTGATTGATAAGAAATTTTACCTTCAGCCATATTAGCCTCTTCAGAACCAACAATAGTATAAGTCACTTCACTACCACCAACTTTTTTAACAGTCACCTCCGAACCAACATTTACATCGCCAGTTTTATTTTTTTGCTTACCAATAATAACAGCTGACTGCAAAATAGTTTGAAGTTCTTTAATTCTGTCTTCTATATCAGCTTGTTTGTCTCTGGCTTCATGATACTCAGCATTTTCTGATAGATCGCCGAGGGATTTAGCATATTCTAATTGTTCGGCAACATTTTTACGTTCAACTTTTTTAAGATTTTCTAATTCAGCCATTAATTGATCATATTTTTCTTGGCTTAAGTATTCAGTTTGTTGATCCATATTTTTTTATATCTTTAAGAGTAATGAATTTTTTCCAGAAAAACCTTAGATTTTCTAGTGGCCATAGTATATCTTAAAAAATGAAGAGCGTCAAAAAGGCCTATTTAGACTTTTCTAAGTCTTGTTTAATGACTTCTAAATTATCAGATTTAAATAATTGCACCCACGGATGAAAAAGAGGTGTAGGCAGAGAATTAAAATCACACCAATCCAAATCGGTAAATTTATCAGGTTCTATTATCTGGGGCTCTCCAGAATCCCAATCACAAGTCACCCATAAAGTAACATAATGTTTACACTCGTCTACAAAAATATCATTTGTAAAAGCTCTAACTTTTAGATTTTTACCAACCACACCTGTCTCTTCCAATAATTCTCGCGCTGCGGTCTCTTCAATTGCCTCCCCAAACTCTAAGTGGCCTCCTGGCACCGACCAGCTCCCTGTTCCATGAGCTCCCCGTCTTTTACCCATTAAAAATTTTCCATTTTTAAAGACAAAAACTCCCACCCCTATTCTTGGTATATTTTTTTCCATTTTATTCGAAATATTCTGGAGTTTCGTAAGCCATCCAGTCTAAAAGTCGTCTCATCGCTACTCCCCCCCCCGTACTGCCACCATATTTACCACCTTCCAGAACTACCACAAAAGAGTATCGCGGTTTATTGTAAGGAAAGAAACCTACAATCCACGCATTCACCCGGCTTTTAGTAGCATCAATTTCAGCAGTACCAGATTTGGCTGCTACTTGCACATTGGGGGTATTTAAACTACCTCCAGTCCCTTCAGTTACCACTTGGCGCATACCCTCTTGAATCACTTTAAAATTATCTTGAGCAATATTAATCCGACGAGCTATTTTAGGTTTTTGGGTATTAGCTAAAAGGGTTGGCTCCAACAGGGTGCCACCGTTCGCGATCATCGCAATAGAGCGCAACATCTCTATCGGCGTAATCTGATAACCATATTGGCCAATAGAAGTAAGGAAGGTATCTCCTAAACGCCAATCAGCATCTTCATAGTATTTTGCTTTCCACTCTGGATTTGGAATCACACCCACTGATTCATTATTTAATTCAATATTAGTTTTTTCTCCTAAGCCAAACAGATGAGAGTATTCGTAAATCTTAGAAATACCCAAACCTTTTTGATTATTAAAGCCGCCACCAACATGAAAAAAGTAAATATTAGAAGAGAAAGCAAGGGCTTTTCTCATATCAACTGAGCCTAAATTTTTCCAGTCACGATAAGTAGTTGGCTTATCTGGAAAATATCTATTTGGCACCACCAAGGTTCCATTAGTAAAAATATATTTATTTGGACTAATTATATTTTCATGGAGAGCCGCCAAGCCTACGAAAGGTTTAACAATCGAGCCTGGTGCATAAAGACCCGAAACGACTCTATTTAAAAATGGTTTGTCTGGATTGTTTATAAAACCATTAATAGCAGTTCTATCTTTACCACTAGCTAAAATATTAGAATCATACTCAGGAAAACTAACCAAACTAATCACTTCTCCGGTATGAATATCCATAATAGCCGCAGCCCCGCCCGCAAAGTCATTCTCTGAAGCCACTTCTTTAATAATAGAGAAAAATTTAGCCTGAACACGAGAATCTATTGATAAAGTAATACTTTCTCCTGGTTCAGGATTTTGGAGTACATGGTCGGTCTCGACTGCTCCAGTGGCGTCTTTTTCTTCAATCCGAATTCCTCTTTGCCCCATTAGTAGATCATTAAAAGTGTTTTCAACACCATTTTTACCGATATATTCTTTAGGATCAAAATCTTTATTTTCTAATTCAATTTCATTAGGAAAACCAATATAACCAAGGACGTGAGAAAAACCTGGGGCTTTAATATATTCACGCTCGGGGTTGTTCCAAGCTAAAGACACTTCATTCCTATCATAAATTACTCCCCGGTCGGCAAAAACCAAAGTATAACGAAGTTTATTTTGATCACTCCGATCTTTAAATTCCTGACCATTTACTATTTGAATCACCCCGATGCGGCCGATAAAAAACACACTGAGAATAATAAAAGCTATAAATACAGTCGATAACATATTTTTGGAAATAGGCCGTTCTAGCCGACCTTCAAATTGATGAGTATCGAAAGAAGGCAAGTTGCCGGCATCTAAAAAAATCTCGTCTGGATCTAATATATCCAAACGATCGCGACGTTTAAAAAAATTGAACACATCAAACAGCATGATTTTAATTATACATTAAAAAATACTTGGCTATGTGTTTGCGACTAATAATGAGAAGTAAGATTATAATCGTAAACAAAAAATATGGTGGCCACCACGCTCCTGCAAGTGGTGTCGCTAAATAGAAATCAATAAAAAAAGCACTAATAACACCCTCTATATACCAAGGGAACATTAACCCCCCAATAATAAACAAAGTTATAATTATGGGTAGAGGTAAATGAATCCAAAAAGTGACCACTAGGGCAAAATATAAGATGCGGATCATAATTCAATAGCTACAAAACTAAGATTATAAAGATTGACCGGTTGCTTGATATACAATTTTTGGAAAGGGACTTCCGGAGTTTTTTCTATTTTCTCCACCACCCCCACAATATACTCATTATCATTTATAATAGTTCTGACAACATCTCCCAACTTAAACTCTAAACCAACAGGTAGGGTAACCAGATAATTACCACCACCCCGACCTTCAGCTATACCATCGATATTTGCTGGACCAATAATAACTTTAGTTTTTCTATTAGGTGTTGAGTAGAGTTTAGCCTTAGACACTGTTTCAGATATCTCTACCAATTCGCCCAGTAATACATTATCTGAAATAATAATTTTCTGACCTAGGGCCAATTTAACATTAGGAGCCAAATTAGATGATCCAATATCTAAAACTAAATTATCATAATTAAATGCGCCACTATTTTTTAAAACCTTAGCCACTAAAACATTGGCTTTATCTGGCAATCTAAACTGCCTTAAATTAATAATTTCTTCTTGAAGAGATTTATACTCCAAGGCCGTTACTAAATTTTGATTAAGTTGTTCTTTAAGTTTAGCATTCTCTAAAACCAATTCTTCTTTATCAGTAAATAAACTCACTAAAAGAGATAGATTATTATGTGCCAGAGATTCTGAAGTATTAACTACAGGAGTTGAGATATTAAAAATCACATCCGACAAATTATTATAAAGAAAACCACCGCCAAATAATAATACCAAGATCACTAATAGTACCCACTTGGTAGCATTTTTATCATTCTTATTTCCTGAACTTGAGAAAATAGTTTTTTTATCTAGGAGGTAATTCGTCTTCATTGTCGATTAATAAATCTTTATAATGTTCTAAATCTTCTAAAACTACACCAGTACCCCTGACAACTGCCGTATGAGGCTCTTCGGCCAAATGGATCGGTAATTTAAGCTCAGACTCCAATAAGTCTTTTATACCAGACAGTTTAACACCACCACCAACAAGTACAATACCCCTGTGCATAATATCTGAGACTATCTCAGGCGGAGTCGACTCTAAAACTTCTTTAATAGCTTCAACAAATTGAACTATAGACTCCCCAATTGCCTCTCTCACATCGGCATCAGTAACTACCACTTCTCTAGGTAAACCCGTCACCAAATCACGACCTCTGATCGTCGCCTCTAAGGTCTCCCCTTGTCTCAGGACACTGCCGATTTTAAGTTTTACTTCTTCAGCTGACCTCTCGCCTAATAAAATTTTAAATTCATCCCGAATATAATTCACAATATCTGAATTTAATTTTTCTCCAGCAATATCAAGATTTTTACCATTAACTACACCTCCCAAAGAAATAACCGCAATATCCGTGGTGCCCCCACCAATATCGATAATCATATTACCCACAGGATCATTAACCGGTAGCCTAATACCAAGTGCTGCAGCCATTGGTTCTTCTATTAAGTAAACCTCGCTCGCTCCAGCATTTTTAACAGCATCTCGAACTGCCCGTCTTTCAACATTAGTAATACCAGAAGGCACTCCAATTACCACTCGAGGTCTAAAAAATTTCTTTGAGTTCATAGAGATGGCCTTTTTTATAAAATAAGACAACATCTCTTCTGCAACCTCGAAATTAGAAATCACACCATTTTCAAGTGGTTTAATAGCTTCAATATGAGAAGGAGTGCGACCGACCATTTGCCCGGCATCAGTACCTACAGCCACCACACGACCAGTTTTTTGATTCACGGCTACAATTGAAGGTTCTACTATAACAATCCCTTCGCCTTTTAGATAAATTAGGGTACTAGAAGTACCAAGATCAATACCAATGTCACTGCCTAAAACTTTGCGGAAACGATTCAAAAAAGACTCTACTGACATAATTCAATAAGTTCTGTTTCATTTAAATGTAAAATTTCTCCACTCGCCCGTTTTTTAATTTCGAAACTTTCTGCTTTGAGAGTTTTTTCACTCACCACTACCCGAAAAGGTATGCCGAGTAAATCAGCATCAGCCAACTTCTCGCCGGCTGAAATTTCTCTATCATCAAACAAAACTTCTATATTATTTTTTATTAATGTTTGGTATAAATTTTCACTAGCAGTTTTGACTTCATCGCTAATACCAATTTGCACTAAGTGAATAGAAAATGGGGCTACTTCTTTAGGCCAGACTATGCCCCCATCATCAGCTAGAACTTCAACAATAGTACCAAGGAGGCGCCCTAAACCAATACCATAACTACCCATAATCACCGGGTGCAATAAACCATCTTCATCGCGAAAATTTAAACCTAAACTATCTGTATATCTTGTACCCAAAGGAAAAATATTACCGACTTCGATAGCTTTTTCTTCAACCAGGTCTGATCGATTTAAATCTAATTTCTCTAGAGTTTCATCTGTATAAACTTCTTTATTGATCGCAATTTTTTTATTTTTATCAACATAAATAACATCTTCCCCAGATTCTGATAGGGTTTGAAATTCATCAGTAAAATCTGAAGTAAAAGCCCCGCCAGAAGCCACTGTTCTAAAAGTCACTTCGCCTAAGCCCACTCTAGTGAAAATATTCATATAAGCCGTGGCACACTTTTCGTAAAATTCTTTAAACTCTTCCTCGTTGCGACTAAAAGAATACAAATCCTTCATTAAAAATTCACGCGTTCGCATAATGCCACTTTTGGCCCGCAATTCATTACGAAATTTAGTTTGAAACTGATAGATGTACTTTGGAAAATCTTTATAAGAATTTAGGTGATGGACCAGAAGCGCTGTGATTGGTTCTTCATGAGTATTAGCCAGTCCCAAATCTCCACCAGAAGCCAATTTAGTTTTAAACCAATTATCAACTTTATCTTCATCCCAGCGATCAGTTTTTTGCCACAAGTCTGGACTTTGTAGAGTAGTCAGTAAAACTTCTTCACCTCCTATTTTATTCATTTCCTCTCGAATAATATTTTCTATTTTTCGTAGGACTTTTAAGCCAAGAGGTAAATAATCATACACTCCGGCCATTTCTTTATGGATAAAGCCAGCTCTGATTAATAATTTAGCATTTTTAGAAGTTTCGTCAGCCGGGTCCTCCCAGCGAGTTTTGGTAAATAATTGGCTTTGTTTCATATCTTTTAATGATAGCCCAAAGCCTATACACAGTCAAAAATAAAGATTTAGACCATTTAAAACGATTTAGAACAATCGCCCAATATCACCCACACTCACTACTACCATCAGAGTGATCAATAAAACAAAACCTATAACATTTAGAGTATTAACTATTTTAGGATTAATCGGTGAGCCTTTAACAAACTCAATAAACAAGAACAAAAGTCGGCCTCCATCTAAAGCGGGAAAAGGGACTAGGTTAATAACCGCGAGATTTAAAGAAATAAAAGCGGTGAAAGTTAATAAATAAAGCCAACCAATATCTTTAGCGTCCCCCACCATACCAGCTATACCAATGGGACCAGAAATAACTTCCGTCACTTTTTTATCGCCCGTAGAAATTATTTTAATCAACTCACCAAAGGATTGAGTCATACTGACGAGCATCACCCCAGTTAGCTTAGCTCCAGAAATAACTGCTTTATGTGGTGGCAATTGCCAAACCCCTACCATATCGAGGCCCACACCAATAGCTGGCACATCATTAGACCAAACTCCAGTCTCTGGTTTAATATCTACCTTTAAAACTTCTCCATTTCTTAAAATTTCTAGCGACAGTTCATTACTGGTTGCGACAATGTCTTTAAAACCAGCAACAGACAATTCTGCAACTTCTGTTTGATTACCATTAACTGAGCTAACAACATCACCAGTTAGAAGACCTGCCTTTTGAGCTGGGCTACCTTCGCCGACTTGAATAACAGTTAGTTCTGGATCTCTAAGCGTACCAGCATCTACATTGGAAGCTGACATCGGCATTCCATACATCAAACCAATAGATAAAAATATCCACGCTAAAATAATATTAAAAGTGACACCAGCTACTAAAACTATGGCTTGTTGCCATTTTGGTTTGTAAGCAAAATTATCTTTTTTATTATCATCAGACAATTCTCCTTCTTCTGGGTTTTCGCCATATATTTTAACATAACCTCCAAGAGGTAAAATATTTAGAGAATATTCAGTGCCTTTAAATTTTTTAGAAAATAATTTAGGTGGGAAACCCAATCCAAATTCATCCACCCGAGCTCCAATAGCTTTAGCTGCTAAAAAGTGACCCAATTCATGGACAAAAATTAGCAGGCCCAAAATCAAAATAAATAAAATAATAGTCATTGGAATTTTAAATTATTAATAAACTTAACCCGATATCTCTATTTCTTTTTGGGCCATTATACCTTCGAGATTTTTATTAGCCTCATCAATCTTTTTTTGCAGAGATTCTTTTAAACCAAAACGGTCATCTTCACTTAAAACTTTATCTTTAACTAGAGTATCAATTTCACTAATAACCTTTTCTCTCTCTTTGCGTAAAGATATTTTTGCATCTTCTAATTTATCTTTAATTATTTTCATCAAACTCACCCGACGCTCACTGGTAAGTTCAGGAAAAATTACCCGCAAACCAACACTATCCGGGGCTGTCGAAATACCTAGATTAGCAGTAGCTATAGCTGTCTCAATATCCTTAACATGACTTTTATCCCACGGAGCAATCTTTAAAGTTCGAGCATCTTCTATACTAATCGAGGCAATATGTTTTAAAGGTGTTTTAGTCCCATAAGAATCAATCATAATCGAATCTAGGATAAGAGGCGAAGCTTTGCCGGTGCGAACACCAGAAAATTCCTTTTTTAGCCAATCATTAATCTCTAAAACGCGATTGTTAAAATTGTTAAAATTATATGACATATATTTGAATATTTTATTATACCTACAGATTAGCTAAGTTTTTCCGGTAGAGCAAGAGCTAGATATAGAAAGGCTAATCTGAAACTAAAAGACTGATCTGAAATATATTTTTTAATATTAAGTATCGACAATAATCCATTATTGATATTATTATTTTTTATATACATCTCTATACCATTAAGCAAGCCTGTCGCCCACAACCTGTTTTCGGCCACATCTTTCTTTCGCCATTCTTCTAATAAAAGTAAGCGCTCCGATATAGACAGGCTTAAAAAATGTAAAGCCTCTTTGTTTTTGACCATAGACTTATTTTCTATTTCTAAAATCTCGACTCGAGACATTATAGTCGGCAATAATAAATTAATATTAGGTAAAACTAAAAAAATCATCACCCCCGGATAAGGTTCCTCTAAAACTTTTAGTAAAGACTGTTGGGCCTCAGCAGTAATCGAATTTGCTGATATTAAAGCTATTTTATTATTAAGAGAAGCTTTTGTTTGGTTAAATTTTTTTAAATCACGACTATCTTCTATAGTAAAAGTCGTATAATTTCTAATCCACAAATCTGGGTGATTAAGATTATCTATAAATAAATCTGAAAAATTAGATTGCAATAATTCCAACAACGGAGTCGAGTCTTCATTAACATACACATAAGAATGATGATTTAAAACCATATTATTTCTTAGTGATAATACTCTTTTTATAAGTATCGAGATGCTCCAGAGCAATACCAGTCCCCTTCACTACACAATATAAAGATTCTTCAGCTAAATAAGCTTTAACTTTAGTTCGGCGGTAAATTAATTCCGGTAAATTTCTAAGTTGAGATGAACCGCCAGTCATAATAATACCCTGATCTATAATATCAGCCGATAACTCAGGGGGTGTTTCCTGAAACACAAATTTAATCGCCTTAATAATTTCTCTAAGTTCATCATCAATAGCTTTGACTATTTCATTAGTTTTAATTTCCGCACTCCGTGGCAAGCCAGTTAAAAAATCTCGTCCTTTAATCGTATATGTTAACTCTTCTTCGAGAGGTACGGCCGAACCAATAGCAATTTTGACCTCTTCAGCTGTTTTATCGCCAATACCTAAATTGAAAGTTTTTTTAATATAATCAGCAATAGCTTGATCGATTTTATTACCCGCAAATTTAACTGAAGTCGAAGACACAATACCTCCAAGAGAAATAACGGCCACATCAGTCGTGCCCCCACCAATATCTACCACCATATGACCTTTGGGTTCATAAATAGGAATACCGGCTCCAATCGCAGCCAAAATAGGCTCTTTAACTACATAAGCATTTTTAGCCCCAGCTTTGACCGTCGCCTCAATCACCGCCCGACGCTCGGTAGAAGTCACCCCAGCCGGTACTGACACCATCACATCAGGTTTAAAGAAATGCCATGGTCCTAAGGCTTTACTAATATAATACTTAAGCATGGCCTCAGTGACGCGATAATCGGCAATCACACCATCCTTCATTGGCCGATATGCCCTAATATTATCCGGGGTCTTGCCCACCATGTCTTTAGCTTCATTACCAACTGCGACTACCCTATTATCTATTTCCGAAACCGCGACCACTGAGGGTTCATTTAAAACAATCCCTCGCCCAGGAACGAAAACTAAAGTATTAGCTGTTCCGAGATCTATTCCTAATTTTGAAGTAAAAAATGACATTTATTTAAAAGTTAACCCAATTGTAGAGGGTTTTACCCATTAGAGCAAACTAATCACAATAACCAGATAATTTAGACCCTTTTGATATCAACCCCAATTGCCCTTAAACTTTTATCAATATGTTCATATCCCCGATCGATATAATAAACATTATGGATAGTAGAGACACCAGAAGCAATAATGGCCGCTATCACATAAGCGAGCCCCGCTCTTAAATCAGGGCTTTCCATTTCTCTACCCTTTAGGGATTTAGGTCCATTAATTAAAGCTCTATGAGCATCAATTATTTTTACATCAGCCTCCATGCGACCTAAGGTTTCTAAATAATTTAACCTGCCCTCAAAAATAGTTTCGAATAAAAAACTTTGACCATCACTTTGAGTGAGTAGTACCGCTAGGGGTGCTTGAAGATCGGTAGGAAACCCAGGATACTCATGAGTTTTGATATCAAAAGCGGTTAATTTAGAATCACGACCATAAACAATAATAGAATCTTTTTTGATTTCCATTTTAACCCCCGCCGACAACAGAGAATATAAAAGGGATTCTAAATGTTTTGGTTCACAATTAGTGACTTCCAACTTCTTCCCCGCCAAGGCTCCCAAAATAACAAAACTGCCGGCAGCAATTCTATCGGGCATAGTATGATAAATTTTATCTTTACCAGATAATAAACTGCCACCAGTAATGGTAATCTCTGGGGTTCCTAATCCTGTAATTTGAGCTCCACACTCGTTTAAAAATTCTCCCAGACTCACAATCTCTGGTTCCATGGCTGCGTTTTTTATTATAGTTTGACCCTCGGCCAAGACTCCGGCCATCATAAAATTTTCCGTTGCTGTAACACTCGCATTCTTGAAAAAAATAGTATTACCTTTCAGATTTTTTTTAACTTTAATTTCATAACCACTGCCAGTGTCTTTAATATCAGCCCCTAATATCTTAAAACCTTCGATAAAAAAATCTATTGGTCTTTTGCCGATAACACAACCACCTGGATGAGGAAAAGTTACTTTACCTAACCTTCCTAAAAGTGGCCCCGTTAAAACAATCGAGGCTCTTAGATGTTTAGAGATCTCAGTAGATATCTCATGAGTTAAAATTTCTGAAGTGATCAATCGATAAGTTTTACTATCTTGTTTTTCAACCACCACTCCTAAATCTTCTAAAAGTTCCAACATCCGAGCCACATCTTCTATATCTGGGACATTTGATATAGTCACCTCATCTGAAAATAAAATAGACGCTGCCAAAACTTTTAGGACTGCATTTTTAGCTCCAGGAGTATTTATTTTCCCTTCCAGGGTCTTCTTCCCTGCCAAACCGTTTATGATAAATTGCTCATCAGTAATCATGGATTATATATAAAAAATATTAAATAACTGACCTATTGTAAGGCTTTTACATATAACTAGCAATCTAAACCAAACTTAGATATCTACCCGACCGCGCATAATACCCTTTTTAAGTACAAGAGGCTCTGAAGTGTGAATTTTCTTATATGAGCCATCTTCTATTTTTTCCTCAACAGTAAAGTAGTAAGTATCTGGGCGTAGCAAAACATAAAATCTACCCAATTCATCAGATACTAAAGATTTCACTTCAGTATCGGTTCCAGACAAGAAAAACCTAATGATTGAAAATGGTACCGGCTCTCCAGTTAATTTCTTTTTCAGTTGGACTGGTTTATGTCGGAAAGCCCAATACTTTTGACCCATATACAAAGTCACATAAATCAAAACTAAGACGAAATTAAACCAACCAGGAGAAATTAACAAACCTGCGAGTGAGACGACAAAACCAATAAAATATAACAGCCCAAAAAATACATTTTTTGCAATCTCTTTTCTAGAGTAAATCTTAAAGAATTTAGACTTTGATTTAGTAAACTCATTCCAATCGAAACTCACCGGGTCTAAGGGAATATTTTTATTAACCACCTCTTCTCTAGTTACATAAATAGGCTCACCAAAATATAAGTTACCGTACAATTCATCATGATCTTTACCCATTAATTTTTGTGACGGAAAAACATAGTTTGTTTTCCCTGTTTGAATCACATACTGACCTATTGGCAATAAAAATCCATATCTACCATCAATATCAGTAATAGCCACATTTACTTCTTTGCCCGTATTTAATTCTAAAACCCTCACATAAGCCGGATCAATTGGTCTTTTAGTGACTGAATCATAAACAGTACCCCAGGGTTTATTTTTACGCCGGATACCAAAAAATCCTAGTAGGGCTCCTATAATTCTAGTTAGAACCAAATATAAATCAGCGAGTGATTTAATTTGAGATGTGACTAAAATAGTTTGAGCGACAACAGCAATAGCACCCACGGCTATGGCTACAGCTTGCCCTGTCCGACCTAAATCTATTGGGGGTAAGTTATTTAGAGAGGCCACTATTAATCGGCCTTCTAATTTCTGTAAAGTTTGATCTTGAAAATTAAAAATATAAGCTCGCACTTTGAACATTCCCGATCTCTGGAAAGGAGACAAAGTCGCTGTATAAAAAGTACCTTCTGGATTAATCCTTAAAATAAAAGATATATTTTTGATATTATCTTCATCCCAAATAGTGATACCGATAGTTTTTAGCTCCCGCGGAGCCTTGTTTGCTGGAAAAGAAATAGTTAGATTTTTCTCACCATCAACAGATATTACACCCCCCTCTAATAAATACTGAGTTCTTTCGCCAGCCTGAATGAACATGAAATCACCTAGTGATACTGGATCAGAATCACCACCAGGTGCAGGTGGAAATTGTTCAAAAGGACTTTCGTCATCATCACAAGTTTCCGTCGCAGGATCACAATCATCAGGTGGCGGTACATCCTCCTCACAATCTTCTAGCGCTGGATTACAGTCAACCGGTGGTTCTTCATCGCAAACCTCTGTAGTTGGGTCGCAATCATCAGGTGGGGGGTCACCACCACCATCACAATCTTCGGTTAGTGGATCACAATCATCAGGTGGCGGTACATCCTCCTCACAATCTTCGGTTAGTGGATCACAATCAGGAATATCAGCGGAATCTAAAACTCCCGAAGAATACGCCGGGGTGACCGACCTAACAAAAGCGGTATAAATATACCACTCCCCAGCTTCAACATCATAATCAAACGCCGCTTCGCCAGGACCGTCATATATTAAAACACCGTCTGACGGGTCATCCGGTAAGAATCCTTGGGTTCTAACAATCCTAACAGCTTCAAATAAGGGAAAGTCTGGGTTCTCCCAAGTTAATTCAATTCTTTCCGGTCCAGAAGCCCAACTAGCAATAAAATTCGAAACATTGGGCACATTATAAATACACGAACCATCATCTTCGTCAGCATCAGGATCATAATTAGAAGCATTAACATCGGTACAACCATAATCCGTACCGCCACCCCCTCCACCACCACCACCTCCAGTAGATGAGGCCGTAACCGATAATGTCACTCCCACAGCATCAGTATCAGTTTGCGCAAAAGCAAAACCACCTCCAACTAATAGAAAAACAATAATAACACTTAAAAAATTAGATATTTTGTTCTTAAACATTACAAAGTAATAGCCGTAACTGTTAATGTAGAACTATAACTCCCATCAGTTTGAGTCACACCGCTACCTATTTCTGCTTTAACTCTAACTAAAGTATCAGCACCACCTGGATTATTAGCAGCCGCCCCTTCAGCGATAGTAATATCAGTGGTATCAAAAGCATCCCAACAACTTGAAGTAGTATTACCTGACCCTGTATTACAAGCAGATCCATCGTCGAGAAACCTAGCTACTACATCATCACCTTCTGGAGTAAAGCCAAACTCACTAGCCGTAGTGTCAACAGCCCAAGTATAATCCGGGACTATGCCAGCCGGGGTATAGTCAGCAAAACTACTAGATGAAGATTGGAGTGCTGGGTCGGTGCTAGCCTCAATAGATAATCGATAGCCATTAGCGTTGTTGGTGACAACATTCCAAGTAGCAGACCCCTCGCTCGAACCCCCAGCAGCTTGACCTATACTAGATAGAGCAATATCGCTGGGGGCTGATAAAGTAATATAAGTCCCCCTGTCTTCCATAGCCCTATAACCAGCATGTAAATTAAAAGTAGTACCAGTAGATTCACCAGTTGCTACTTCCCCTATAGTGTCACTCATTCTATACAAAGTTGAGGATGAATTTTCAGTTCCAGAGAAATTAATACTATCTTTTTCTAAGGTAAAACTAGAACTACTAGCTACATAAGCACTAACAATAGGAGTACTGATAATTAATACTAGAGCTACAATATTTAATATAAAAATTTTTATTTTAATATTCATAATTTTTATTTAATTTCTTAGAGTACCAACGCCAACCGATATAAATTATAGCCAAAATTAATACCAGCAACAAAATTATAAATTTCACAGAGAGAACAAATAAATAATGTTGTTCTGTATCTATAATATTATCATAACCCCTATTTAATAAAACTTTAAAAGTATAGACTCCTCCAAATAAAGACACTGTGGACACTTCTCTAATCCTAGAAGACTCAGGTAACACAAACCACGGTTCTATCGCTACTTGTTTTTTCTGTCTACTAAATACATTTTGTATTTCAATATAACCATAAGGGTTTAAATAAGTATTACCACTGTTTTCATATGACAAAAAAACTGTCGGTTCTTTGTCTCCAAATAAAAATGGTCCGCCCAATAACCCCGCGTTCACCAACTGGCCAGAAAAATTTTCCTCTCCTTCAACCCTAACAAAGAAAAGCACTCCCACCCGAGCAATAGTCTTAGCCGCTGCGGCTGTAGCATCTAGATCAATACTAGAAATTAAAAGGACCGCATGTTTACTGCCTGGATTCATATTAGCAGGCAAATTAACAGCGACATTTAGATCAATTTCTTGTCCTGGTTGTAAAACGAAATTCTTTTGATTTGTATATAAATATCTATACAAACTCATAGGATTATTGGGCTCATTACCAATCACCACATCATCCCCATTTGAACCATCTGTAAAATCTTCAACACTAACAATAAAACGCTTCGGCACACTGAAATTGTTAACTACTTTAACTTTTCTAGTCTCGCTTTCACCAGGACGCAAACTTAATTCTATTTTAGTGGGCGTGACGCCAAAAAAATTTTGCGCCTCAGCAAAATTGGGCGTTAATAAAAACAAAAATACTATCCCTAAATATAGAAAAATATGACAGCTAAGTAATTTCATTTTAATTTAATGGGGCCAACAAAAAAACATATTCTCCTCCTCGGTCATTACGAAAACGTGGAGTAATGAGTCCAGTTTGAGTAGCTTCATCAAAAGTTACATCTACTGGATCAGAGAACATTCTCCTCACCCTATCCTCTATGGAAGCAAGGTCTGTAGTTGATGCTGTTGGAGGTAAGACAATAATACCTTTATTCTCACCCTCTGGTTCTTGTGTAATATAAGGCTCTTCGCTACTACCATCACTATCACTACCGCCTTCATTACCGCCCTGACCTAATTCTTTTAACAATTCCAATCTGATCTGTTCCCGCAGAGCCGACTCATCTAAAGCTGAATAGCTAGGAACACCATAAATAAAATCTTTCCACTTATCTAAAATATCTGAAATATATTCCAAAGCCCAAGTTTTAAAAGCCTTCCACCAAGCATAGGTATAATCAATATAATATTCCGCCACACCCATCACATCTAGAAAAACAGTTTGCGATACTTGGGATGTTTGTTTGACATTATTTTCAGCCGAAAGTAATAATAAAGAATCTAATTTATGAACCCCTGAGGCTACTAAGTCACTAGAATCACGAATCAAATCTACTCCATAAGAACCAACAGCACCCAATGTGCTCAAACTAGAAATATTAGCTAGTTCGGATGTCTCATACCCATTTAGAGCCACCTTTTCATAAGCACCCTCAACGCCAGCTAAAGCAATAATAGCTACCAAGACACCCCCCACAGGAACTAAGACTCGACTTGACGGTAAAGCTAGTTTCTTTTCATGATTAATACTCTTCTTACTTTCACCCACATAATAAGCACCTAGAGACTTAGCATCTTTTTTAGGAGACAACATAAATGTTGTGGAATTATTCTTGAGGTCATTGCTAGATGTTGTCATTCTGGTGGTTAGAGGAATAATTAATAAAATCTATATCCTAATTATAACCGATTTAGGAGGCACTTTATACATAAAATTCATCAAAATAAGGACTATTTCAGTGGATAACTCATCCATGTTAAAGTATAAAAGTGACCCCCTTTTAAATATGTACGCCTTAACCGTTATTCCAATAGAACAATCGATATTTAAGGATGAATTAACTTATTTTTCTAAAAATGATATTCCCACCGGCAGTCTAGTGGAAGTCCCTATTAGAAAAAAACAGATTAAAGCCTTAGTTATAGACTCCACCCCAGCGAGCCGTATTAAATCATCACTAAAATCTAGCGACTTTGCGCTTAAAAAAATCCATAAAGTCGTCACTGAAAATTGGCTCTCACCCTTTTTCTTAGAGGCAATTAAAAAAACATCAACAACATTTGCTGTCCCAATAGGGTCCTTACTCAAAGCCACTACTCCGTCTATTGTATTAAAAGACTCGACTGACCATAAATTAGAACCTCCGCAACCAATACCGGGCAGCGAAAATTCTCATGACATTTTTGCTCTACAAGAAACTTATGAAGAAAGAATCAGTCTTTATCGGGGTGTGGTGAGGGAAGAATTTGCTAAACATAAATCAGTGATCATCTGCACCCCCACCGCAATCGATGCCGAAAGAATCTTTGAGTCCGTCAGTCGAGGTATCGAAAATTTTGCCATTATCTTACATAACGGATTAAAAGAACAAGAATTAATAGATAAGTGGTACACAGCCGCCAATAGCGCCCACCCTTTATTAATTGTCACAACTCCTCTCTTTTTGTCTTTACCTAAAACTAATATAGGGACTTTTATTATTGAACAAGAAGGTAGTGCCGATTATTATACCCTCCGGCGACCTTTTGTAGATATGAGAGTTTTATGTGAATTCTATGCCTATTTTTCTAAATCTAAATTAATATTTGGAGATACTAATTTAAGGATTGAAACTATTAAAAAAGCTCAAGATAAAGATATTTTAACCGCCGCCCCCCTTCAATATAGAATTTTACCTCATATAGAAACCAAGGTTATTGATATGCATACAAAAATCGACGCGGGTGGAGATGAAGCCAAAAACGATTTTGTTTTACTTGGGCCTGATGCTCTAAAAATACTAGATAATATTGCAAAGAAAAATAGCCGCGGAGTGTTTTTAGTGGGTCGAAAAGGTTTGGCTCCCATCACTGTTTGCAGTGACTGTAATAGCGTCGTCTCTTGTTTAGATTGTAAGAGACCACTAACGCTCCATAGTCAAAAACAAGATAATAATATTTACATCTGTCATTCTTGCCAAATGATTTATAAAAACACCGACACTTGTAGTAATTGTGGTGGCTGGAGACTCACCACTTTAGGTATAGGCACGGAGACGGTCTATAGTTTTATCAAAAAAAATTATCCTGACTTAAATATTTTTACTATCGACAGCAGTATTACCACCACCAAGAAACAAGTATTAAGCACTATTAATAAATTTTTAGACACCCATAAAAGTATCTTAATCGGCACTGACATGATTTTAAGATATCTAAAAACGCCAATCCCTTACACTGGAGTTATTTCTTTAGATATTTTATTTGCTCTACCTGATTTTAGAATGAGAGAAAATATTCTCCGCAAGTTAATGCAACTCAAAGAATTAACAAGTGAAAAAATGATTATCCAAACTAGATTACCGAAAGAAAAAACTTTCTCCTATATCACCTCGGGTAATTTGGCTGATTTTTATCGAGACGAACTAACCGAAAGGGAACATTTTAACTACCCTCCATTTTCCATATTAATTAAAATCACCCGAGAAGGCGCTGGGGATATTGTTCAAAAAGATATTGAAAAATTAAACCAACTATTTACCGATTACTTTCCTGTTTCTTTTTCTGGCACCACGAGTACCTCTAAAGACACTATTACTATGCATACCCTATTAAAAGTAGAAAAAAATTCTTGGCCTGATGATAATATAGTCGAGGTTTTAAAATCTCTCCCGCCACGTTTTATCATTTCAGTTAACCCTATCAGTATCTTGTAATCTGTGTTATACTGATTTTACTTATGACAGTCAATATAGTTCAAAAAGATAGCGAGGTTCTGAGACAAAAAGCCGAATTAGTATCTGCCTCTGATATTGGTAGCCCTAAGCTCAAAAAGATCCTCACTGACATGTCTTCAGCTCTCGCCTCATGTGATGATGGGGTGGCTTTAGCTTGCCCTCAAATTGGCATCTCTCTGCGCATTTTTGTGGTCTCTAAAAAACTATTCACCCCAGAGACAGGCGAAACTGAAAAAGATGTCACCGATGTGGTTTTTATTAATCCGGAAATAACTAAAATGTCTAAAAGAAAAGTCGAGATGGACGAAGGCTGTCTGTCGGTGCGCCATATTTATGGCAAAACCAAAAGAAGCACCAAAGCGACAGTCACTGCTTATGATGAATTTGGTAATAAATTTTCTTGGAGCGGTTCCGGACTTATGGCTCAAATATTTCAACATGAGATAGACCACTTAGACGGTATACTATTTACCGACCACGCGACCAGCTTAAGGAATGAAAAATAAATGGAAAATCTAAACCACAATCCCGGCAAAAATTTTACCAATATCAGTTGGGTATTTTTTGGTAGCGATAACTTTTCAACAAAAGTCTTAGACACTATTATCGGCTTTAACATTAAACCCAATTTAATAGTCACCACCCCCGACCGACCCCAAGGGCGTAAATTACTTTTAACTCCCCCTAGAGTAAAAATATGGGCGCAGGAAAATAATATCCCCATCATCCAACCAGAAAATTTTACAGATTTACCAAGAGAATTAACCGATCATAAATTTGATTTAGGTCTTGTGGCTTCTTATGGCAAAATTTTACCCCAAAATGTTCTAGATTTATTTGGAGGCAAACTCCTTAATATTCACCCCTCTCTTTTACCCAAATTTCGAGGGGCTACGCCTTTAGAATCGGCTATTTTATCAGAGGGTGATACTACTGGTGTCAGTCTGATGATTATGGACGCTCTAATGGATCATGGGCCGATTTTAGCTCAAAAAGAAACAGCGATTAATAATAAAGATTATTTAAACTTGCGCGATGAATTAGCCGAAATTGGAGCCGAGTTATTTATAAACTATGGCTATTTACTTCACACAGGGCAAATTGAATCTAAAAACCAAAACCACGATTTAGCGACTTATACTAAAAAGATTAATAAAAGTGACGGGGAAATTAAATTAACCGACGATCCAATATTAAATTGGAAAAAATACCGTGCTTTTAGCGATTGGCCAGGAATATTTTTCTTTACTCCAGATAATAAGCGGATAAAAATCACCCAAGCTCATTTAGAGAGCAATCAGTTTGTTATAGACAAAGTCATCCCAGAAGGGAAAAAGGAAATGATTTGGGAGAGTTTTAATAGGAATTTATAATTTATTTACCCAGTTTGATTACTCTATTATCGAATGTTGGTAACGAATAACCCTTTTTAATTAATAAACCTAGAGTGGTTGGATATGTTTGTACTATATTATCTTCTGGATCATAAAAATCAATATACCCCCAATGATAAAGCTCTAAAGATTTTTCCAAACCTATTCTACTTTCTGCTTCTATTCCAGATTCGCAAGTAACATTATATTTGAATCCATATCCTTTTTCATCATTGATAAAACCTCCTTCTTTATATTGATCAGGGAATTGACTCATGAGCCACTGTTCCGTTTCCTTAATATCATAATATTTCAAAAAACAATCATTAGGGAATTCTTTTTCACTTGACACAATTGGAATCCAAATATCAACTTTAGGCGTATTGCCACAGCCAAAAGCGAAGCATATCGGCTGATAATACCTACCGATGAACCATAGAGATTTAGCTTTTAATTTCTCCTCTTCATAATCATAGTAAGCTGTAGACATAGTTATTTCAGGGTTTTTAGTATAAGCCTCCTTAGTATTTCCATCCACATATGTGACAGTATACACATAAGCTTTATGCACCCCAAAACCAAAAAATAAGTAAAATATTATTAACCCTAAAATAATGGGGAATAAAAATTTTAAATGATAGATGATTTTTTTCATAATTGTATGCCTATCAATAAAAACCAGGATAATCTACTTCATCTCCACCTTTTCTATTACCACTGGCTCGACTGGGTATGAACCTTCGCCATCGACACGAGTAGGCACTCCAGAAATTTTATCAACAATATCCATACCAGAAACAATTTGTCCAAAAACTGGATGTTTGGAGGCTAGGGGTTCTTTGTCAAAATCTAAAAATATATTATCGGCGACATTAATAAAGAATTGACTGCCTCCAGAATTAGGTTGGCCAGAATTAGCCATGGAAATAGTACCCCGAACATTAGAGAGCCCCGCCACAAATTCATCTTCAATCATATAACCAGGGCCACCAGTACCGTGACTGGCAATATTTTCTGCTTGGTCACGAGTTAGCGGATCGCCACCTTGAATCATAAAATTAGGAATTACACGGTGAAAACTAGTATTGTCGTAAAAACCACTTTCAGCTAGCTTAATAAAGTTACCAGTTGTAATGGGCATTTGTTCAGTAAATAACTCTATTTCAAACACTCCCATATTAGTTGTCACCACTGCTGTTTTATTTTTTCCGTCTGTCATATTTATTTTATTATTATCATCATTAGGAGTAATGAGCGAGCTATCAACTGGTTTTAACCACATAAATAGGCCCAAAATTACTATCACCCCCAATACTATAATTGTAATCAGTTTATTATCCATAAATAATTTTAATTTTTAAATTACTTCCAAAACCTTAAACTATCTTTCAAGCGCCGAGCACTCTTTCTAAAAACAGTTTGTTTTTTATCTTGAGTACCTTTAATTTGTCTAATGAGCTCATCTCTAGCTATGACGATAGAGACATACAAATCATAATCTGTCGCTTCGGCCCGCATTAGTTCTTGGCCTGGTATCTGCAAATTTAATTCCGATCGGTAAATTTCGCCATGTTTATGATGATCTGTGGTCTTGGCTAATTCTACTTCTATTAAAGACCCTTCTTTATCGCCTCCTATAAACTTAAGCAGTTTGGCTAACTTATAACGAGTATATTGCTCAAGAGACGGTGTCAGGCTAATACCCGTGGTTTTGATGGTGGTATTCATATGTTTTATATATTATTAACACACCAATAATACCTTAATTATACCCCCGAGACAGATCATAAACAATCAATGTTATTCCCGCAGAAAAAACATCTTTGACGATTCTCGATGGCCTTTAATCAGACTTAGATCTTTAATATCTCTCGCTAAAAATTCAGCTAATAACTCTAATACTTTTTTATTAGCTAAACCCAAGCGTCTTTTTTCCTTAACAGAAATTGTGAATCTATTGGTAGCAGTTTCAATGACTTTATTTTCTTTGGCTTCGGTTATAACTTTAACCAATAGATACATTTTATAGAGTTTGAACAGAGACAGTATTAGTAGCCCCAGATTTTCCAAAAGGCATACCAGCTAAGATCACGATTCTATCCCCCTTCTTTACTTTTTTACGTTCAGTCATGATTTTTTTAACTTGTTCGATGACATTGTTTAGAGAATCAAACTCCTTATCAAATAAGTAAGATTGGCAACCAAAAGAGAGAGCTAATTGATTGTAAGTTTTTTCACTTGGAGTAATTACAAGAACTGGTTGAGCTGGCTTGTAACGAGCAATCATCCGAGCAGTAAAGCCAGTATAACTTAGAGCCACAATTTTTTTAGCATCTACTTCTGTTGCAATAGTTAAAGCGGCAAAACTAGTAGCATCAGTAATTTGCTTACCTGTTAAATACTCATCTTGTAGAGACTGTTGGTGATTAATAAATTTCTCTGTGTGTAGAGCTACTTCAGACATAGTTCTAACTACATTTTCTGGATCAATACCCAAAGTTGTTTCTTCAGACAGCATAATAGCGTCTGTACCGTCGAAAATAGCATTAGCGACGTCACTCACTTCAGCTCGAGTCGGCACCGAACTTTTGATCATAGACTCTAACATTTGAGTCGCTGTAATTACTGGCTTACCAAGTTCATTACATTTAGCGATAATCATTTTTTGTAAAACTGGCACTTCTTCTTTAGGCACTTCAACCGCCAAGTCGCCACGAGCCACCATAATACCATCGGCTTCGGCGATAATTTCATCGATATTTTCAATCGCTTCTGAAGTTTCGATTTTGGCAATAATCCTAATGTCTGATTTATTCTTATCTAAAATTGCTCGTAGATCCCGAACATCTTTAGCTCGTCTAACAAAAGACAAAGCCATAAAATCTACTTTTTGCTCAATACCAAAATCAACATGTTTTTTATCAGCTGGAGTTAGTGATGAAATAGATAAATAAGCACCGGGTACATTTACCCCTCTTTTACCCTTAGTCTCGCCTCCAATCAAAATCCGACAGTGAATATCTTCTCCCTTAACTTTCTCAACAATCAATTTTTTCTTACCATCATCAAGGAAAATAATTGAATCCTTCTTTACTTCTTGAGGTAATTTTTTGTAATTAATATAAGCCCCATTTTCATCTCCTACTCTCTTAGTAGTAGTAAGGACGAATTCATCACCTTTTTTAAGCTCCACTCGATCTTGGTAGAAATCACCAATTCTAATCTTTGGTCCTGGTAAATCTTGTAAGATAGCAATCGGGAGACCAAGCTTCTTAGCTACTTTACGACCCTCTTTAATGCGTCCACCATGTTCTTCATAATTACCATGAGAAAAGTTTAATCTCATTACATTCATTCCTACCAAAGCTAATCTTTCTAGCATTTCAGCACTTTCACTGGCTGGGCCAATAGTAGCCACAATCTTAGTTTTCTTATTCTCTATCATTTTTATCTTAATTAAATATTCAAATAATTTTATAACCTATGTAATATGGCACAAACTTGAGTTTTTTTCAATGTTTGTAATATAAACAAAAAAACAGCACCCATAAGGGTGATGTTTTTTCCGCTCGCTCAAATAATGGTAATTATTTGATTTCGTAGACTAAAGTCACATTAATTATCACTTCATTACTACCAGGGGCGACAGAGAGCTCAATAGCTTTATTATCAGCTGAACCCATAGCCATATCTTCTGCTCCGCCTCGTCCATAAGCCATATAAGGCACTGGGGCACCGCCACCATTTTCTTGAATAGCGATCAATTTACCAAGACGGAAACCTCCGGCTTTAGCTACTTCTTTAGCTTGAGACTGCGCTCGTTCAATAGCTTCTTTTCTAGCTTCATTTTGAACAGCCATTGGATCTTCTATAGTAAAGTTTAGCCCAGAAACATTATTGGCTCCTTTAGACACTACTCCACTCAAGAAAGAACCAGCTTTAGTTAAATCCCTCACCTTCACTTGAACTTGCTGATTAATTTCATAACCAGTAATTTTTGGTGGTGGGCACACTCCAATCCGACATTCGAAATATTGATATTGAGGATTTACATTATAACCACTAGTTTTTATATCCTCATCTTTAACTCCTTGTTCTTTAAGATAAGCGATAATGCTATTAGTTTTCTTTACATTATCTTCTTGCAAAGCGTCCAAATTAACTCCTCCTTGAGAAATAACCCCGAAAGAGAATTCAGCAATATCAGGCACTGCAAAAGCTTCACCTTCACCATTAACACTAAAAGTCCTAGAAGAAGATGGGTCGGTTGATTTATAAACCACCCTAGTGAGCACAATTGCTGAAATACCGGCCACCACGAGCACGCCAATCAAAACCATACCTAAAATATTTTTGATTTGTTGATCCATCATAATAATTAACTAAATTAACTAATAAATATATGAAAACTTTTAATAATAGACTTGCTACTTATTTTATCATATACCTTAAACAAATAAGACGTGGTTATTCCAAAAATCTTACACTAAAAAGATAAGTATAAGTAAAGCCAGCCCAATCCTATAGACCCCAAACCAAGTAAAATCATTTTGCCTAACAAAAGCCACCAACCATTTAATAGTACCGAGAGCCATGAAAAATGATAAAACAAAGCCTGTTAAAAGCCATAATAATTCTTGATTACTAAAATAAAATCCATTTTTAAAGAGGTCATACCCAGTCGCCGCAGCCATGGTGGGTATAGCTAAAAGGAAAGAAAATTCTACTATCGCCACACGCGATAAACCAAGCCATAAGCCACCCATAATAGTAGCCCCGGCTCGAGACACACCAGGTATAACCGCTACTGATTGAAACAAACCTATTAAAAAAGCTTGTTTGTAGGAAATATTTTCTAGCTCAGCTTTAGATGTTGAAATTTGCCTTTTATGCCAAAATTCAAAAATAATCAATACTAAACCCCCAATCAGCAACGCTCCAGAAACAATATATAAACTATCAAAAAAAACATTCTTGATTATTGGATATAGAAATAGTCCAACAACAGCGGTGGGCAAAAAAGCCAATAATAATTTTTTAATGAGCTTTAAATTACCAACTATACGATCAAAATATAAAGTTACCACCGCCCCAATCGCCCCCAACTGAATAAAAATCATGAAGCTCGATAAGAAATCTGAGCTGGGCAACTGCAATAAATCCGCCGCAACCAACAGATGAGCCGTCGAAGAAATTGGCAAAAATTCTGTCACCCCTTCGACTATACTTAAAATTAATATATCTAAAAAAGTCATATTAGTTTAAAAATACCACCACCAAAAAAAAGACATTACTAAAACTAATAATAATTGAGACCCCACACCCCACAGTAAACTATTTTTAAATCTAATATCGGTGTGGATATGACTATGGAAACTTTGAATCGGTGCTAAAAATTTAAACCTATATTTACCATAAACAAATTGCAGAGCATCTGGCGCCATCCCTAAAATACCTCCCAAAACCACAATGTATAAAGATCCGGGGCTAACAACACTATTTAAACCCCAAATTATTGATAAACCCAAGAGTCCATCAAAGCCGATCCTCATTAAATCTAAAGTAAAATTCCGCCCCCGATTCATAACAATTACTCCAGATCCAGCAGCTGATTCATCTAAAGATAAAATTTTATAATCCCGATGAGGAAAAGCATCTAATAGGAAGTGGCTAGCGAAGGCTAGCGGTAAACCTATAAGTGGTTGATGGATCAAAGCTCCAGAAATTAAAGCTCCGGCAATACCATGGGTGGTTAAAGTCATAATATTTTAAATACTTTTAGCACAACTATTAAAAGATTGAACCTGCCTATTATATTCCAAAATAGTTGCTTGAGTTACTTCCAACAGATTATTATGCTCTATCGCTAAGCGATTAAAACTCCTGACTTCTTGCCTTCTAGTGGAAGCATCCAGAGCATTTAGACTATCAATTTTATTTTGTAAACTTGTTAATTGTGTACCAAGGGCCACTATTTTCTGTTTATTAGCTAAGACTTGTTGTTTTTTATTTTCACTCGGCACGACACAAGTATCAAGTGGTGTCCCGAAAATCTGAACCGCCATCCGAGCGGTCTTGCCTTTATATTCACCCTCTCTTACTGCTACACCTATTTCTTTATAACGACGAGCTAAAATATTAGCTTTATGCCCAGAACTATTCATCCAAGCGTCTACTACAGCTTCATCGTCAGAAAAACCTCCTAAAGCTAAGTTCTCCCCCACCACAATAAAATCATAGCCAGAATTACTAGACACCTGGCTCACCCCCACCCCAGACGGTGATGTGTGAGCAAAATATTGATTATTAAACATATCTTCTAAACGCAATCTAGCCACTTCATTTAGTTTAGTACTCTCTGCCAAAGCTGGTAAATTCATTTCTATTCTCCTGGCGTTAGTCCAAGCCACTACTCCAGATGTAGTTAAAGGTTCAGCTGAAAAAGACCCTCCCACTGCAGCTAGTTGATCAAGTGGTGCTGGAGTAATAACTTGAGCCACAATATCTATCGCCTCCATCAAATCAGCTAAGGAATATTTTTTTAAAGTTAAAAGAGCAGTATCGCTCACACTAGTTGGATTCTCTACCACCTCAGCATTACTAGACTCCACTAAAGTCTTATCGATAGAATCATCACTTTCTTCTACCAACCAAAAAAAACTTAAAGTTAGTCCAGAGACTATGAGACATGTCACTATTCCTACAGCAATCACCACGTAACGAAACATAGAATTATTAAATTATATAATCTCCTCCAATCGCACCACCTGACCTTTATCTAGAGTAATCACGAACGGTATATTTTGAAAATCGGCTCCACTTTTAATAATTAAATCGTACAAACTAAGTGGCGACATAACTTTACTAATAGAGGGCTCAAGTGATGATATTTCCGTTACAAATCTTCTCGCTAAAACAATTTTCTTTAAATTATCGATAGCTGTTTCTTCTCCAATCGCACTTGCCTCTTCTCCATTTGGAATTTTATCAAAAGTGACCACCCAATATTGTTGATCTCGATAAACATCTCTAATATAACCAATCTCTTGTCCACTAACACCAACAACACCAACATTAGAAAACATATACACAGCTACCACAAAAATTAACCCTACTAGTAGCAATACGGGCTTGTTCAATAAATTGGGTCTTTTTTTACGAAAAATATTAAATCTCATAGGTTATTTATAAGCTTATCAAAACCTAAAAGTAAAAGCGACCAATTAGTCCACACTAGAAACTTAAGGTTATTTTGATTATGATATAATTTAATAACAGAATGACCGCTACTACTTCTATTAATATTTTCGTCGAGGCTATTACTACCAATCATTTATGGCTAGTGTTTTTAGTCACTGTGTCTTATGCCATTATAATGAGCTGGGTTTTAATATATCACTGGCGGTCATTTAGCACCGACACGAAAACTATTAAATTAGCTCAGGTTTTATATATAACCATACTCTTTGCCCTCCTAGGTGGTATGGTATTTTTTATATCTATTTTTTAATTCCCAGACTATCTCATGATTTACCTCGAACCTAAGGAAAAAATTTTACTAGAAGTCAGAAAACACTGGTTTGTTTTCCTAGTTGAAAGCATCGGCTTAACCCTCTTAGTACTTTTACCTATTATTTTACTCTTAATCCTCGGGTTGTTTTATGATCTTCATCTGACTCTAAAAATATTTTCTATATTTGGATTTCTATACTGTGGCTGGCTAACTTTAATTTGGATTTATTTTTTTGTTATTTGGACTGATTACTATTTAGACGTCTGGATCATTACCAACAACAGAATTATTGATATCGACCAAAAAGCCATCTTCCACCGAGAAGTGTCTAGTTTTCATTTAGACAAAATTCAAGACGTCAGCGTCGAAGTATCAGGTTTAATACCGACCTTACTTAATTTTGGCAATCTCCATGTTCAAACTGCAAGTGACAATCGAGAGTTTGTAATTAGAAATGCAGCTAACCCCGGTGTGGTTAAAGAATTTATTCTCAGACAGTGCCAGAAAATACATAAAATTTCTGGAGAGTAAACCTCCTACTTGGTGACGATTTTAATCATCTGCTCCATACGTCTAATATCAGCAAACAATTTAGACCGATCAGGATTAAATAAAGTAATGTTAAAAATACTCTTGCCTCCGTGTTTAGCAAAACGAGCTAAATCGCCCACACTTTTATTTATAGCGATTGAATGGAAAGATTTTAATTCTTGGACTTTTTTGATCCCAGTTAGGTTAACTATTCTACCTTCTTTTTTAGCAAAAAATTTGAAAACTGCTGTATAGCCTTGAACCTTTTTAGGCATAATAGGTTTTTTAGGTATACGAATGAAGATATCATTTGTCGTTGTATCCATGCCATAAGATAGTTGATACATGTCATTACGGAAGCCACCCAATCTCGGTCCCAATTCTATAATCTTCCAACCGTCTTCGGTTCTAAACATCTCAATATGAGCAGTTGAGCTTCGTAGACCTAAAGCATGAATAGCTTTAGTAGCTACATTTTCAGCGGCTTCGATACTATTTTTCTTAAGAAGTGTGGGTGTTAAAGTTCGATAAGCAAAAAAGTCATCAAAACCAATGTCGCGCCCTGTCTTGACGTGAACCATAGGAGCAAAATAAACTTTACCCCGTGAATTTACAAAGGCATCCACAGAATACATATCTCCTTCCATAAATTGCTCCACCAAGATTTGAGGTTCCCCTCGTCCACCCATTTCTTTGTAGATTTTATCTATCTTCTTGATCACCATACCCAAAGTTTTCTCCAATTCCTCTTCGTGAAAAACAATATTAACTAAGTAGCTCTGAGCCAACCCAGCAGGCTTGATTACTAAAGGAAATCCAATTTCCTCATGAATCTTTTTTAAAGTACTTTTTTGAGCATCAGATACTACTTTAAACTTAGGAGAAATCTTCTTGTCATAAGATAAAAGTCGCTTACGCATCTGAATCTTATTAGTACACCATTCTAGTGATGAAACTGTGGGAGTTTTTAGATAAGGGATATAAGGTATCAATTTTTGGAATTGAGGAATTTTAGCTTCAGCCCTACAAGTAGCCGCTAACAATTCGCCTTCATATGGTAAAAGGGCTTCCATAATACTTTGAGAAGAGTCGAAGTTCACACACAAATCTATATCTAATATCTTATTCCGGAAGTGTTCTTCTTGTTTTGGGGTTAAAGGCTCTTTAGTTGATCTAACTAAAGCTAAGCGGTATGTCTTGTTAAATTTTCTTTTAAACTCTACTAAGCCTGAAGGCGGGGCTCCTATGAGGAGAATAATATTCCTTTTTGGCTTGCTATTGGTGGTGACCATATTTAAATTTTATATTTAAGGCTGAACTATATAATTACACAGAAATGATGTCAATGTTTTACCTAAAAGTCAACCCTTATTCAGCCAATTTAAGTTGTATAAGATGATTTTATCTGTTACAGTAAACCAGTGATTATTAGCTTCTGGTCTGCACATTAGTGTTAGATTAGTTAACCAAAAAAACTATGGATGATGAAACAACTATTCCTACTCCAGTAGACGGAGAAGAATCAACAGACGAAATGATGATTCCCGACACTACAGAAGAGGATACAGAAGAAGCGGAAGAAGCTACACCAGGTGTTGCCGAAGACGAATCTTCAGTAATGTAAATAAAAATGACTCTCAACTTGAGAGTCATTTTTATTTATTGAACACCACCCTAGTCAATGTTATCATTAACACGATAATAATTATTTTTTATACTAATTTAAAACCATGTCCCTAACTCGAATTTCACCACCTATTCATAAAAATATTAATAATGTAAGGAATATTCATGATGGTATTTGGGGAGACTTTTTAAATATTAAAGGTGATGTGGCCAATATTCATGGCGACATTAATCTGCATAGAATAAGTGGCGATGTCTCAAAAATTTCTGGAGACATTTCTGGAGTTTATGGTGATGCTTCACATATTATGGGCGATGTCTCCAATATTAGAGGTGATGTTGGCAATATCTTAGGTGATGTCTCAAAAATTTCTGGAGACATTTCTGGTATAGTAGGCAAAACTACCACTTTAGATGGTGATGTCAGTAATATTTATGGAAATGTCACCAATATTTCTGGCACCGTGACTGATTTATTTGGCAATGTCTCGAATATTATAGGTAATGTCACAAATATTTCTGGCAACACCACTAGCCTTATTGGTAATGTTTCCAACTTAATAGGTAATGTCACCAATCTGTCCGGTAATGTATCCAATCTTTCAGGTAATGCGACTGGAGTCGAAGGTGACGCTACTGGCCTATCGGGCGATGTAGCTAAGATAGCTCAATAATTTTCCTAAACCAAAGCAAAAACACCTACAAGAGCCGCCGTCTCGGCTCTTAAAACATTTTTAGATAAAGTTAAAATCTCCCACCCTAAACCAATCGCCATTTCTCTTTCAGTTGTTGTAAATCCCCCCTCAGGCCCAATAAAAAGGGCTTTTGTTTTCTGAGTCAAATTTTTCTTATCTCCAAAATCAAATACAGGTCCACCAAAATCGCAAAAAAATATCTTATCGACAGACACAATACCCTCTTTAAAAATATCTTTCAGTTTTTGTGATTCTTTGATCTCTGGAATACTGAGCCTGCCCGACTGTTCACTGGCCTCTTGAGCTATTTTATATAAACGGTCGAAATTTAAATTTTGTTTAACTGTCCGATCTGTGATTATAGGCACAATTTCTATCACTCCCAATTCAGTTGCTTTCTGTACGACTAATTCAAAATTATCTTTTTTTAAGATCGCACAATATAAAATTAATTTGTTTTGATTATCATCTTCTGGAATAACACTCTTATCTGAAACTAAAACGGTGACATTATCTTTTTTAATATCACTAATTTGACCTGAAAAAACTATAGCATCTCCAGTTGAGATTAACTCTACTAATTCACCTCGCTCCAAACGTAAAACATTTTTAATTTGATTTACTAAAGCTGGGTCAGAAATAAGCACCTCATCTCTCTGGAGTGTAAAGTCCCCAATAAATCTATGAATCTTAGCCATAATCAACTATTCTATATTTTTTAAGGTCGAGGATGCCATTTTAAATTCAATTTCCTCTGACAACATTTCTATTGGCGCAATATCGATACCACCAATCATTTCAGCTTTATTATTAGCTATTTCCGATAAAATAGTATTAAAAATGATTTTATCTTTCACAAAAAAAGACTTATATTTACTATAATAAAAAATACCACCACCAATAACTACAGCTCCCACCAAAAAGATTAATGAAAATAATTTTAAATTACTCATGATTAAATTTTATTTATCGGTTTCCAAATTTAAACTGGCCGAATTTATACAATAACGTAAACCAGTTTTTTCCTTGGGACCATCAGGAAATAAATGCCCCAAGTGGGCATTACACCTAGCACACAAAACTTCCACCCTTGTCATGCCTCCAGTATTATCTTCTTTAGTGATAACATTTTTAGAATTCATTACATCATAAAAACTAGGCCAGCCAGTTCCAGAATCAAATTTAGTATCTGAAGTAAATAATTCTAAACCACAGTTAGAGCATTTATAAACTCCGGGCTTTTTCTCATCCCAATATTTATTAGCAAAGGGCCGCTCAGTACCACCGAGGCGAGTTATGGCGAAAGTGGCTGGGTCTAAATCTTTTTGCCACTCGGCTTCTGTTTTTTCAATTTTGTCATCCATATCTTAATTATCTTAACATATGTCTACCAAAGAATCAGAATTCTGTCTAAATCAAAATTTTACCAGTCATTTCAGATGGAATATCTATCCCCAAAATCGACAAAATAGTCGGGGCAATACCAGCTAGAGTTCCATCTTGTAAACTATACTCCTTGCTAGTTAAAATCGCTGGCACCAAATTTGTAGTATGAGAAGTATGTTTCTCGCCAGTTTCAGGATCTCTGTTTACTTCAGCATTACCATGATCAGCGGTCACAAACATTATTGCCCCACATTCTGCTGCTACACTCACCACTCGTCCTATCTCTAAATCAACCTTCTCTATAGCGGTCACAATAGCTGGAACATTGGCCGTATGACCAACCATATCTGGATTGGCAAAATTAACAAAAATAAAATTAGTCCCCTTCTTTAATTCTTCTATAACCTTATCAGCTATCGCTTCAGCCCTCATTTCTGGCGCTAAGTCGTGAGTCGCTACGTCTTTGCGACTATCGAGCATAATATGACTTTCCAGAGGATAGGCTTCAGTCACTCCCCCATTTAAAAAATAAGTAGCGTGAGGAAATTTTTCGGTCTCTGCTATATGAGCCTGAGTCAGACTAGATTCAGATATTTCTTTAGCTAAAGTCGTAGTGATCTCACTCGGTGGAAAAGCCACACTGGCGGTAAATAATTTATCATACTGAGTCATGGTCACAACTTCTAAATTAAGTCCTGCCTTTTTACTTTCTAGATTTTTCAACAACATCTTTACCCGATCAGATCTGAAATTAAAAATAAAGATACCGTCATTTTTTTCTATTTTATAACCCTGACCAGTTTCATTGACAAAAACTAGCGGTTCCAAATGTTCATCTAGTAATCCTTCCTCATACATTTGTCCCACCATTTCTGACGGTTTTTTTAACTGACAAACTTTACCCACACAATCAAACATGGCTTTTTCAGCTTTCTCCATTCGATCCCAATTATTATCTCGATCCATCGCATAATAGCGACCAGAGACTGAAGCTACATGACCGATGCCAGTTTCTTCAAGGACTGTCTCCAAAGCTTCCAAATAACCTTTCGCGCTTTGAGGAGCTGTATCCCTACCATCGGTAAAAGCATGAATAGCAACCCTCTCTATACCCACATCTTTGGCTATTTTCAAAAAAGCGTGCAGATGATCTTGATGGCTATGCACACCTCCGTCTGACAACAAACCCATTACATGCAAAGTTGAATTATGTTTTTTAACATGCGCAAACAGATTTAAAAAACATTCATTTTTAGCATAGTCGCCACTTTTAATATTTTTTTCAATTTTTACCAAGTCTGTATCTATCACTTTGCCGGCTCCAATAGTAGTGTGACCAATTTCTGAATTACCCATTTGTCCCTCAGGTAGCCCAACAGCGAGACCCGAAGCTTCGAGCAAAGAATGAGGATATTCTTGCCACAGTCGATCAAAATTTGGCGTCTGCGCCTGCGCCACTGCATTGTCTTTGATCTCTTCTCGATAACCCCAACCATCGAGCACAATCAATACTACTTGTTTTTTGTTTAGTTCCATAAGAATATATTGTAATTTATTTCCATTTTTTCCAAGACTTGTTTTTAAAATATTTATGTGGTATAATACAAAGAGTGAGGTGTTCTCACCCCTGATCCGGCAGTTTCCGGAAGCACGTTCAATAAAGGAAAAAAATGATGAGTAACATCATCGGCGCAGATGCGGCCAAATTGGCTGGTTTGCAAATCGACCTTCTGCAGAAAATAAGACATGGTAGTTTAACTGTCGACCAAATGAAGTGGTGGCTCAGTTTGAATTCCACCACTCGTAATCACCACATGGAAGAAAATATCAGGATGACACCCTGTTATGAAGCACCGAACGGTGAATTTTTTCCAACCCCAGAACACTTAGTGGACGAGTTCTCCGTTCTTGTAGACCTAGGCATAATCACAGTTCCCAATGATTATGTCCACAAAACACAGCTCGAAAAGTTCGATGAGCAAAACCATAAAGACCTCTACTACTACTTCCGCGACAGGATCGGCGAAGATAACTTCCCGAATCCGACTCGAATATTGAAACCTGGTGATAAATTACACGTCCGCGTGTTTGAGCCAGCTTGGGATAAAGTGACCATCACCTTAGAAGAATGTCTGATGTTCCTCTCCCTCCAAAAGGCTGTTCATACCGGCGCACCAGGCGCGTCCCTTGTCTATAGCCAAAGACGTGATCAAATAGAAAAAGGCAAGTGGTACTGCTCATTAGATGAAAAGGATCATCTTTGGACATATTCTGTAGGCCACTACGGGGTGGCGGGTATACACCGCAACTCAGACGATAGCTTCTGGTTCCATCTTGTCGATTTTGAACATGTCTGTAACCACGCCAAAGCAATCCTCTGCTTCACTGAAGTTGAATGCGACGAGACAGAAAAATCATAAGGATCAACCATCGTCGATTCCTTCAGGCCCTCACTCCACCGCGAGTGAGGGCTTTTTATTTTATACAAAAACTCCCACATTTTAAAAATGTGGGAGTTTTTTAAGATTAACTTTGTAGGCCGGTAGTAAAATTGGGGTCTGAATTATGACGACAATTCAGTTTCAGGATTTTTTAACCTTCAAAAAATCCGTACCAATTTTATTACTCAGCCAAAAACATTATTTCTTTAGCTCCCCCTTCCCCAACCACTTCGCTTCACTTCCTAACTCTTCTTCAATCCGGAGTAGTTGATTATATTTTGCTGTTCTTTCAGACCGACACAATGATCCAGTTTTAATTTGACCTGTACCGAGACCGACTACAAAATCAGCGATAGTTGTATCTTCAGTCTCGCCCGAACGATGCGACACAATAGCCGTCATCCCTGCCCCATGAGCCATTTGAATCGCTTTAATAGTTTCTGACACAGTACCAATCTGATTTAGTTTAATTAAAATAGAATTACCGGCTTTAGTATCGATCCCTTTTTGCAATCTTTCTATATTAGTTACAAATAAATCATCCCCCACTATTTGTAATTTATCACCTAATTTTGCTGTTTTTAATTCATAACCCGCCCAGTCATCTTCATGTAAGCCATCTTCAATAGACACAATTGGAAATTTATTAACCCAATCCGCATAAAACTCTACCATTTCTTCAGAAGTTAAGATCCGATTTTCTGTTTTAAGATTATATTTACCATCTTCATAAATTTCACTGGCCGCAGCGTCGATGGCGATAAAAATATCTTCGCCTGGTTTATAGCCAGCTTTAGTAATAGCTTCTAATATAATTTCAATCGCCGCTTCATTAGAAGGCAGTGACGGAGCATAACCTCCTTCGTCTCCGACAGAAGTGTTTAAACCACGACTCTTTAAAATACTTTTTAGAGCATGAAAAACTTCGGTTCCATAACGCAGAGCTTCGGCAAAAGATGGAGCCCCTAATGGCATGATCATAAATTCTTGTAAGTCAGTAGAATTTTCAGCATGTTTACCGCCATTTAAAATATTCATCATTGGCACCGGCAAACTCAGTTCAGTATTACCAGAGATATCAGCAAAATATTGATACAAAGGTTTCTGCTGACTCTTACTACTGGCATGAGCGAAAGCTAGCGAAATACCAAGGATACTGTTAGCCCCCAGACGGCCTTTATTTTCCGTTCCATCAAGCTTGATCATCGCTTCGTCCAAACTAGCCTGATCCCAATCCTGACCAATTAAACTTTTAGCTAATTCATTATTAATATTAGCCACTGCTGTCGCGACTCCTTTGCCACCATAACGACTACCACCATCTCGTAGCTCCACCGCTTCGTGGCTACCAGTTGAAGCCCCAGACGGTACCGCTGCCCGCCCCATAGACCCATCGTCTAATTTAATATCTACCTCGACTGTTGGATTACCTCGAGAATCTAAGATCTCCCTGCCTTTGATTGATTGAATGATTGCCATAGAATTTTTAAAAAGTAAATTATAACCTACATACTCTATCATTTTTTAAAAGCTAGAGGCAAATATTGATTAAAATTTTACTAAAAATACTAATTTGGTTTAAACTAAATATATGACCGCCAAAAAAATCACAGTCAATGACAAAATGCAGACTAATTATGTCTACAATCTCACAGAACCAATGGGCCAAAATTTTGACCCTAATTTCAAACCAGATTTAACCCCCAAAGAAATGTTAGCCTTAGGCGTCTTTGGTGGCAAATACATGACCGACTGCCAAAAAGAATTCCCCTCAGACTGGTTTACTAAGGCTAAACTATCACCAGAAAAAAATAATCCTCAATTAAATTATTTTAAAATTAAAGCTAGTCAATCACTATCAACCTGGCAAAAGAACGGGTGGATTTACAAAGATGATCCACGAGGTTGGTTTCAGTGGTATTGTCGATATTTTATGGGTCGACGTTTAGGGAGTGAAGATGAACGGCAAATTAAACGTTGGTCTGCTTTTAGACGCCACGCTATGGCAGTTAAAAATAATTGCCGAGCTCAAGATATGACCTGCAGACCCAAACAAAGACAAGCTTTATTGCATTGGGCTTATGACTCTCGATTAATCTAGTCAAATATCTTTACTAAATATTCATTAATTTTTCTCTGATCCATATCGTAGAAATACATATTATCTTTTTTTAGATCACGAGCTAAATCTTCACCAACAAAACGCCAATGCCAAGGTTCAAATTGATAAAACTGATTATTTGGAGGATAAGATAAAACAAAACCGTATTTATGAGCATTCTCTAGAAGCCAGGCATAACTCTTAGACTTTTCAAAACCATCAAAAGTCACTCCAGCATCAACGCTTGTAAAATCTAAAGTGGTGCCCAATTGATGTTCTGAATAACCCTGATCGGCCGAGAAAGTATTAGCTCCTGAACCATAAATCACTTTATAGCTCGCCTTAAGTTCAGATTGCCGACCAAAACTCCTATAAGATGACAAGACTTTTAATTCCACTCCATCCTCTTTGGCTTCTTCTAACATATCTTCTAAATGAGGCCACACCGAACCGTTAATTTGTTCTTCTTTAGCAGGATCGTTTACATATTCTTCATCAATAGTTTTTAAACTCGAAGGAATATAATGTTCATTTAAAAAATAAATTTTAGAATATTTTTGTAATAACTGAGGATCAGTTTTAGCGAGCTTATCTAAAATTCCCACTGTCCCCACAGCATCTGAAACTTGTTCAGCTAGATCTCCTACTCGCCTGCGCTCAGCCTCCAAATCTTCATTTAAAATATTTTTTTCACCTTCAATATTAGCAATTTTATTTGTTAGATCACTGACGATCACTTTTTCTTCAATCAAGTCTGTAATTAAATTTTTATTTAAAACATAAGACTTGTAATACAAACCCCAGCCACATAAGGCCAAGACTACAAGCAATAGACCTAAAATAATACAATTTTGATGACTAGTTTTCATGTGGGGATTGTAACATAAGTCTAAAATAAAAAAACA
>Ga0208245_1000349_pt1 | contig 41150 bp, 26 predicted proteins | sample RifOxyC1_FD_184035 | JGI IMG/M metagenome (GOLD analysis project Ga0208245, IMG submission 184035) | Soil microbial communities from Rifle, Colorado - Rifle Oxygen_injection C1 (SPAdes) | ecosystem: Environmental > Terrestrial > Deep subsurface > Rock core/Sediment | place: Rifle, Colorado... | reverse complement strand
TGCAGATCAAAAGCTGAAAAACTCAACGTTATGGCCTTGCCGGGTGGCGCGGTAATTCTGAATTCGCATTGGTTATTGTTGTTAATGTAATTCCCCGAAGCCCCTCCAGAATCGTAAAGCACACCTGATAGCTCCGCCGACGCGGTATTCACGCACATCTTGTTCGTCACCATGGGGGCCTGATCATACGTGAATGTTGCCCCCGTCCCAAACTGGGCGTCATCGTTCGTAACGGTGACTGCAAGAGACCCCTCCCCCGCGTGGCTGGGAGTATAACAACCGAGCTGCGTGCTGGAGATCAAAAGAAGTTCCGAGCAACTCACCCCGCCGACCGTGGCGCGCACGCCCCGAGCGAATCCGGTTCCCGTGACCGTGATCCAAGTGCCGCCTCCTTGAGGACCGTTGACCGGACTCACTGCGCTGACCGTCGGTGCGGTACGATAGCTAAATCCGCCGGGTAATCCCGCCGACATCGTATTCGGATTCGTAACAACGACGTCAGCGGGACCAAGGGCGTGCGCCCCGGTCCTACAGGTAATTCTTGTCGGCGAAACGAATACTGGTGTCGTACAACTCGCCCCCCCGACTGTAGCGGTAGCACCAACCATGAACCCTGTTCCGTCGATCGTGATGACAGTTCCGCCCGCGGTCGGCCCGCCGCTTGGAGTAATTTTCGAAATCGTGAGCGATAAAATCTCATTATTTACCGTAAACGTACTACTCGGTACGGAGACCGCTGAAAAATTAACGCCTTTACCAATCGGCGTGAACGAAAGGTTCGCGTTCGAGCAACCGAATAGATGAACGAGACTCCACGCCAGAGCGAGTGAAGCAAATATCAGCCGAATTTGATGGGTTACCGCAAAACGTTCCAAGCTTCCCCCATTCCTTTAATAATAGCCAAGCTCGGAACACTTCGCGCGATGTGTCCCGTTCGACACGGGATTGATTCAAAAAGATAATTCCACTCGAGTATGAAATATTTGCGCGTTCGTAGCCGAAAGCAGACTCAAACAATGAGGAAAGGAATTGATGAATCCTTCCGATGAGATTGAGGAATGATGAAGACTTCTTTCATTCGCGGAATAATTCTTGTCGAAATGGCGGGCGCGATTTTAATTGGCGCCGCTCCGCACGCCTCGGCCAAAGAAGTGAAACTCGAATGGGAAGTTGTCGAAGGCGCCATCGGCTACGAGCTCAGAATCGAGCGCGCTGGACAGGAATTACTGAGACAGCGCCTCTCGTCCGCCAAATGGAAGGGACAACTCGACCCGGGGATCTGCGTCTTCCAGGTACGGGGAATCGACAAAGTCAACAAACCCGGCAAATGGAGCGAACTTGCCCCGTTAGTTGTCATGACAACGCCTCCAGAACTCGACTCACCCAAAGACGATGCGGAATTCGTTTTTTTTAATCCGAATATAGGCACCACCCTCCGTTGGAAGACCGCCCCCAATGCCTCGAAATACGCGGTGGAGGTCAAGCGGGGTTCTGAATCGACTTATAAAGGAATCATCGAAGGCACCCAGCTTGATCTCGGATTTCTGCCGCCGGGAGAGTATGAATGGACCGTAAAGTCGGTCCTCGAACCCCCTCCTGGGTCCCCCTCTTCTTTGCACGGACGACAGTGGACAAGTGAAGCGAGCTCGGTGCATGAATTCACGATCGAACATCGTGCGCTCGGGCGTCCCGTCCCGATTTCCCCTCCCGCCCTGTTGCCGCCTCCGTCATCCGGGAGACTCACTTTCAGATGGCGAACCGTCGATGGCGCCGAAGCTTATGAAATCCGTATCGCCAAGGCCTCGGATCGGGATTTCTCGAAAGCTAAGGCCGTGTTTGTTTCGGGCACTTCCAACATTTTCGCGATATCCACCGAGGGCGGGTACAAATGGACGATCCGAGCACTCGCGAATCTCGATAACGACAAGAAGCCTCGCGCAGTCGGACCGGAGACGATCAGTCAGTTCAAGCTGGATCGAACCGCGATTTTTGCTGAGGCGTCCGGTTACCTCGCGTTTTCGCTCATGACGGCCCCGTACACCTATGAAGTGATCAGCCCGGCCATGGGCTTTCGCGGGAGCACGTCTTCGAGCGCCATGACCCTGAGATTGAGCGCGGAGTACTGGTTCAGACCGCAGCTTGGGTTGGGCTTAGCGGGCGAAGATACGACTCTGCTGTTGAACCGGCAGAATTTTCACCGCAGAACGTTCGAAGCCGTCGCGAAGTACAGGGCCGGGCTCAATGAAGATCGCTACGGCTGGTTCATCGCGCCTAAGGCCGGATTCGAGGGCAGACAGTATTTGGGGCTCACCCCCGAAGTGGTTTCCGGCGAAGTACAGACGACTCTCCATTCCGAAACGGTGACGGCACTGGGAGGCGCCGTTGGCGTTGACATCAGGAAGCAGCTCACGGAGCGCTGGAGTCTGGGAACGAAGTTCAGCTATTTTATTCCTTTGGTTCTCTCTGGAACAAACGGCGGCTCACTTTCGGGAGAAGCCTCTTATCGAAATGTCAGCTTCGGGGCGCAAGGAATGTATTGGTTCAACCGAAAGTGGGGAGTGAGCGCCGGAGGCTTTGTGGAAAAACGATCAATCAGCTACTTGCCGTCCGGCGCGACCGTTGCCGAGCAAATTTCGATGGACGGAGCTTACTTCTTCGGAAGCGTTCTTTACAGCTTCGGACAATAGCGCACGATCGGACTCAGGGCTCTCTGCTCACCTCTGTAAGTTTCGAAACGACCCGGTCCGCGCCCGCGCGCCTCAGCTCATCGGCTGAGCCGTTCCGGGCGACCCCGACGACCATCCCGAACTCTCCTTTTCGTCCGGCCTCAACTCCTGAAATCGCGTCTTCGAAAAGCATCGCTTCGCTCGGTTTCACACCCAGTTCCTTTGCCGCGGCGAGAAACATGTCGGGAGCGGGTTTTCCCGGCATGTCCCAGCGCTGCAGATGCGTCCCATCGACGCGGACATCAAAGAGTTCCTCCAGTCCCGCGCTCTCGATAATTTCCGCGCAGTTTTTGCTGGATGAGGCAATCGCGGTCTTGAGTCCCCTTTGTCGCCAGGCTTCGAGTGCATCGACGGCGTCCTCGAAAACTTCCGGCCCCCGACGACGGAGGATTTCCTTGAAATAGCCGTCTTTACGATTTCCCAAGCCATGACACGTTTCAACATCGGGGGAATCGGCGTGGTTACCAAGCGGGATATGAATCCCGCGCGATTCCAGAAAACTGCGGACACCGTCCTGTCGCGGCTTCCCATCAACATAGAGGAGGTAGTCGCGCTCGATATCGAACGGCTTGGTTTCGCCTTTGGTCCGTTTGCCGAGATATTCGTCAAAAAGACGCTTCCAGGCCTCCGCATGCAATCGCGCGGTTCGTGTCACCACGCCATCAAGATCCAAAATAACGGCTTTGAAACGTGCCATGTGCCGAAAGAACGCAAGCCGCGGACCAAGAAGCCGCAAACCTGGATTTCTGGCGTTCTCATTGCAGCCTGAGCAGACGAATGGAAACAGAACTCAACCGCTCGTTCTCCCTGATCGCTTTCGAATGGAACGGCAAGACCGAACCGCCAAATGACATGCAAGCCGATCGCCTGCTCGAACGGCTGCTGACGTTGGGAGTTTCGATCATCGCCCTCTCCGAAACGGGTGTACAGAAGCCCTCAACCGAACCCCCACTCGGTTCGACGATTCGGCCGCACCTTCGACACCGTCTTTATGAGTGCCACTGGTCCGAGCCCGATCTCGCGTTGCGAGGACATCGAAGGTCAGGCGAACCGGTCGCGATGGGAAGACACGAGTCTCTGGAAGCGTGCATTCGCAAACTCATTTGGGCACACGAACTCGACCCGAGCGACGTTCTGCTGATCGGGTCACGGCCGCCAGGCGCAAAAGACGCAGGTGAGATCACCGACTGGTCCTTCGCGAAAACAACCGGAAAAAACGAAGACACCTTGGCCATTCTCGAGCAAATCGCCTCACGGATTGAACGCGGCGAGGAAGATTCGCTTCCCGAGTCCCCCCATCGCGACCCGTCCTGGATTATCGCCGAGGCAGGCTACAATCCGGCGCGTGAACTTGAAATCGAAGCACTGCTCGCGGTCAGTAACGGGTACGCCGGAACGCGCGGAACCCTGTTCGAGCGCGGCTCACCATTGGGACCCGGCACCCTGGTGGCCGGAGTTTTCGATATGATTCCGGGCGAAAATACCGTACCCGGACTTGTCGCGGCTCCCGACTGGGTGCGCCTGAGAATGGAGATTCTCGGGTCCGTGGGCTCTGAAGACTACCGCGAAAAAGTAAATGACCTGACCACCGGAACCCTCGCCTCCAACCAACGCGTTCTGGATATGAGCCGCGCGATGATGTGGCGCGAATTTCAACATCATGATTCAGAGGGCCGGATCAGCAACGTGAGAGGCTTTCGACTCGCCTCTCAATCGGATCGCCATCTCTTTGTCCAATCGTTGAAATTCGTTCCGGAGAACTATTCCGCCCGGATCCGTTTTGAAGCCGAAGCCGATTTGTATCAGAGCCAGCATCGAAGTTATTTGAACCCCTATCCCGTCAAGGTAACGGTTGTCTCAGGCCCCGTGAACGAACCGGGCGTGCCCGCGATCGTCCGTTACGCGTATCGAGGGGGAGCGCAGATCGTGTTCGCGACCGCCAGCCGACTGGTTCTCGAGAACGGAGAAATCGTTTATCCGAACATCAGCCGGATCGAGAACCGGGTCGCCGAGCACTGGGAATTCGAAGTGGAACTCGGAAGGACGTACCGCATTGACCGATTGATCACGATTTTCACCTCCCGTGACGTGAACAATCCTGCCGCGCACGCCCGGGATCACCTTAAGCTCGCGACCCGAAAACGGGTCGAAACCCATCTCCGTTCCCACCTGCAGGAATGGAAGAAACGCTGGTCCATTTCGAATATTGAAATCGACGGCGACCCCGATTCCGAAAGGGCGCTCCGATTCGCCTGTTACAATCTTCTGAGCGCCGCCAATCCCGAGGACGAAAGGGTCTCAATCGGTGCGCGTGCCCTGACCGGGAACTCCTACCTCGGACACGTCTTTTGGGATACCGAGCTGTTCATGATGCCCTTTTTCACGTTCACGGCACCGGAAATCGCGCGCAGTCTGCTCATGTACCGCTATCACACGCTTTCGGGGGCCAGAAGAAATGCCGAAAAGAGCGGGTATGCGGGCGCGATGTTCGCCTGGGAATCGGCTGACACGGGGGAAGAAACCACTCCGAGCTTTCTCGTCTCCCCAACAGGAGAGCGCCTTCGCGTGCTGACGGGCGAGCAGGAACACCACATCACGGCCGACGTCGCATACAGTTTGTTGCAATACTACCGAGTGACCGGCGACGAGGCTTTCCTGTTCGGGCCCGGCGCGGAAATCCTGATGGAGACCGCCCGATTCTGGACCAGCCGCGCCGAACTCGGCGAAGATCATCAATACCATATCGAGCACATCATCGGACCAGACGAGTACCACGAGGACATCGGGGACAACCTTTACACGAACGAAATGGCTCGCTGGAACCTGAATGAGGCGGTTGCGCTTGCCCACGAAATGTCGGACCGTGTTCCGGAAAAATGGAATGAGCTGGCAGAAAAGATCCGGCTGAAGCGAGGCCCTGACGGCGAACTCCAGGCTTGGCAGCGAGTCGCTGAAAGGCTCGCTGGCCCGCGCATCGACGGTGAAGACGGTGTGATGGAGCAATTCCGCGGCTATTTCGACCTCGAAGACCTCACGGCCACACAGGACAATCAGCCGGGCGGCGTTGATTTCAGAATTTTCCTCGACACGGGAAAGCTCGGCAAAACACGCCTGATTAAGCAGGCCGATGTTGTCATGTTGCTTCATTTATTCTGGGATCGCTTCTCCGAAAAGCAGAAGCGCGAGAACTTCGATTTTTACGAGCAGCGCACCTTGCACGGCAGCTCTCTCAGCCCGGCGATCTACAGTCTCATCGCCGCGAAGCTCGGGCGACTGGATTTGGCTTTCCGGTATTTCAAAATGGCCGCTGAAGTCGACCTCAGAAACAACATGGGGAATGCATCGGGCGGCGTCCACTCAGCCGCCCAGGGCGGCCTTTGGCAAGCGGCCATTTTCGGGTTTGCCGGAATGAACGCGGGTAAGCACGGCATTTCTCTTGAACCGAGACTGCCGCCGGAGTGGAAGGCACTTCGATTCCAGGTGATCTGGAAAGGTCAACCGGTATCCATTTCGCTCGCGAATGAAGGAGTCGAGATCACGCACAAGGGTTGGCTCGAGGTTCCCGTCCGGCTGGGGGGAGCGGAAACTATTTTCCTGCACCCGCAACAGACCCGAAAGTGGACCTGGGCTGCAGACGGATGGCAGGAGGTCGCATGAGTCCCCACAAACTTTTACCCACGGTTTATGTTCCTCTCGACCAGAGCGAGGCCTCGAAAGAAGTGATCCCGGTAGCTTCAACCATTGCCCAGGCATCGGGTGCTTCGATTTGCTATGTGCACGCCCCTGATGAACTCGAGGCCGCGAGCGACCTCATTGAACACCTGCATCTCCGCAGGGAACAGATCCGCAATGCCGTAATCGAGCAGGTACCCGGTCCCCCGGACGAAATGATTCCGCGCTTTGCCGCGCAACACCCGAATTCAATCATCGTGATGCCCATGAACGCGAGCGGTCGCGAGGAGGTCCGGGGTCTCGGCCCGGTTTCGAAGGCCGTCCTTCAGCGGGCCGGGTGCGCGATCGTGTTCACGCCCTTCAAGGCGAGGCCTGGCGCCTGGGATCATTGGAAACCGATACACATGGTCCTGCCGCAGGACAGTTCGGCGGAATGTGCCGCCGCGGTTTCTCCGATCGCCGGCATCGTTCACGCCAAGAATGCGCGAGTGACGATCCTTCACGTCCCCACGTACGGCGATCTCTGGAAAACGCCTGAAAGGGCCGCGCTCCCGATTCCCCGTTATCTCGACCAGCCTCAACACGGTATCCGGGCCTGGCAGGAGGAATTCATCGAAAGGTTACGCGCGCTCGCAAACCTTCCCGAGTCGATCGAAATCCGCCTTGTTCTCGGAATGGGCGAGCCGGTGGCCGAAATCATCGAGACGTCGCGAGCAATTCCCGCCGATCTCATCGTGATGCCCTGGTATCGCGATTATCCCAACGCAACCGTGCTCCGTCCGGTTCTGGCGCAGGCGGACTGCCCGGTCATGGTTCTGCCGATCGCGACCGCCGAACAAGCGACAAAAGTGGCTTAGTCTTTCCGCAGAATTTCAGAGAAATTCTGGATCACAAGTTCCCGACGGTCGAGTTTGTCGATTTTTTCGGGTTTGATCCCCCAGATCTCCCGCGCGTATTCCGCGATCGTGCGATCACTCGAAAATTTGCCCATACCGGCCGTATTCGCGATCGATTTACGAACCCACTCATGCCGTTGCAGATAGAGCTGGTCGACGTGATCCTGCGCTTCGATGTAGGCGCCGTAGTCCGCGAGAAGCAGGTACGTATCCCGTCCAAGCAGGCTTTCAACGATCGGCCGGAATAGATGCTGATCTCCGGACGAAAAGGCGCCGTTCGCGATCATATCCAGTGCCTCTTTCAGTTCGGGATTGCGTTCGTAGTATTCGCGGGGCCGATATCCCCTTCGTTTGATTTCATTCACCTGATCAGCCGTATGACCGAAGACAAAAATATTCTCCCGACCCACTTCCTCCATGATCTCGATATTGGCACCGTCCAGCGTACCGATCGTCAATGCGCCGTTCAGGGCGAATTTCATGTTTCCAGTACCGGAGGCCTCCGTCCCCGCGGTCGAAATCTGCTCCGACAGATCGGAAGCCGGAAAGATCAATTCGCCCAGCGAGACGTTGTAATTGGGAAGAAAGACAACTTTCAGAAGATCGCCCACGCGCCGGTCACTATTGACGACATTGCCGACTGAATTCACAAGCTGGATGATCAACTTCGCCATGGTGTAGGAAGGCGCCGCCTTGCCGCTGAAAATCACGGTTCGGGGTGCCACATTCAGGCCGGGATTTGATCGAATCCGGTTGTACCGGGTGATCACGTGCAGGACGTTCAGGAGCTGCCGCTTGTACTCGTGAATGCGTTTTGTCTGGCAGTCGAACATGGACTCGGACGAAACGTCGACGCCGTTCGTCCTCCGGATCTGCGCGGCGAGCTTTCGTTTGTTGGCGCGCTTCACCTCCATCCACTCCTGCTGAAAGTCAGGCTCTTCAGCCAGGTCGCGCAGCTTCCGGAGTTCATCGAGATCCGTCACCCAGCTCTTGCCGATCGCCGATGAAATCAATTCCGCGAGTCCACGGTTCGCGTGCTTGAGCCAGCGGCGCTGAGTGATTCCGTTCGTTTTATTGTTGAACCGCTCCGGCCAGAGCTCATGAAAATCCCTGAAAAGCTCGTTTTTCAGTATCTCCGAATGAAGGGCCGAAACTCCGTTCACCGAGTGACTCCCGACAATCGCAAGATGGGCCATTCGGACGTTCTTTTCTCCATCTTCGCCGATAATCGACATACGCCTAAGGCGGTCGTGATCCCCGGGAAAGCGACTCGCCACTTGATCAAGGAAGCGTCGATTGATCTCGTAAATAATCTGGAGATGCCGCGGGAGAAGATATCCCAACATCCCGATCGGCCAGCGTTCAAGCGCTTCCGGGAGCACCGTGTGATTCGTATAGGCAAAGGTCTTTTCGGCGATCTGCCAGGCCTCGTCCCACGGGAGCCGCTTATCGTCGAGCAGAACCCGCATCAGTTCCGGAATCGCAAGCGTCGGATGCGTGTCGTTGAGCTGGATTGCGACTTTTTGCGGTAAAATCGCGAAATCCTTGTGACTACACTCAAACCGCCCGAGGATGTCCTTGATGGTCGCTGAAACGAGGAAATACTCCTGCTTGAGGCGAAGTTCCTTCCCCTCCGCAATATGGTCGGCGGGATAAAGGACTTTCGAAATATTCTCGCTCCGCATCTTCGATTCAACAGCCCCGAGATAGTTGCCGCGATTGAAGGACTCCAGCTCAAATTCACGAGTCGACTTCGCGCTCCAGAGCCTCATCGTATTGACGATTCCGTTGCCATAGCCGGGCACTGGAACATCATAGGCAAGAGCCATCACCTCATGGGTATCCACCCAAGAATAGCGCTGCGCGCCTTGTTCGTCAGTGTAAGGAATAACGCGGCCCTGGAACTGAATCTTGTGAAGATGTTCCTGCCGGACAAACTCCCAAGGGTTATTGTATCGAAGCCAGCTATCCGGGGATTCGGATTGGCAACCACCGACGATTCGCTGATGGAACATGCCGTACTCGTATCGAATTCCGTAGCCGTACGCCGGCAAGCTCATCGTCGCCATCGAATCAAGAAAGCACGCGGCGAGGCGCCCGAGACCGCCGTTTCCAAGTCCCGCGTCCCACTCCGATTCCAGGAGATCTTTAGCGTCAATTCCGAGCACCTTAAGTGCTTTTTCCCACTCATCGATCAAGCCGGTATTGATGAGCGCGTTCCCGAGCGTCCTTCCGACGAGAAATTCCATAGACAGGTAGTAAACCCGTTTGGAGTCACTCCTGTGATAAGCCTGCTGAGTCTCAAGCCATCCTTCGACCAGGGTGTCGCGCACGGCATACGCCAACGCGAGATACAGGTCGGCTTTGGTCGCTGAAAAATTGTCTTTGACCAGTGTGTACTGGAGGTGCCGGGTGAAGGACCGTTGGAGGTCATTGGAGGTAGGGGTCGGCTGGGTTGTCTTGTCATCCATGATCATGGAAGCCAGTGTAACATAAGTGTTCGAAAGGCGCTTCGATTGCAGGGACGCCTCCGCTACTTCCGAAGGCGCCTCTCGAACCGATTGCCGTCAGGCATTCGGAATACCCGGCGTCAAGCTTTTGATTTCGAAGTGGGTATATCGAACGGGCTTTTATTTGTGAAATGCATATTGAGAAAGGTGTTATTCTAGTAGCGCATGATACATTCAGTATCGTGTTTTGACGTGAACAAATGCAGAAGTCTCGCGATTCCTTATTTCCGGAGGTCTCGTTGTCAGACTTGGCTGAACGGCCACTTCGTCCAGAGGAATCCCGAAAAGTATCGAAGATGCGATCCGCATGAGGGGCACTGAAAATTGCGGAGCCGCTCGGCTCGGAGCAGCCTGTCCGGCGGCCTGGCCCGCCGCCTGAGTCGGAGGAATGACGGTCTTCACATCTCCGGCCACCACCTGAATCCTTCCTACCAGAAGGCCTCGTTCCTTTCTGGTATCGAGGGCGATGTTCACGTTCCCGATCTCCTTCTTTCCGCCGAGAAAGTTTAGGGGGAAATGACGGACCTGAACCCAACCCTTCAGTTCTCCGGGATCCTGAAACAGAAGATTAAGGCGGATCGGAACCGGCGTCGGCGTGAAATTCGAGGCAACCCGTAGATAGCTGTTTCTCGGAGTGCGGACACGAATCGAGTAACTCAGCTCAATGGTCCGTTGTTGCGGAGACGCCGTCCGGAGCGCCTTGGCTATCGAGGACCCCGTCAATCGTTGATCCGGCAACAGCTGCGGCGGCGGCCCCGGTGAAAGACGCGGCAGGCTCAGCCGCATGTCCAACAGCTTGAGATCAGCAGTCGCGCTCACCGCAATCGGACGGGAACGGCGTCCGGGCGCGACTCGGGTTGCCGAAATCTCAACGCCGCCGTGCCCCTCAACAAAAAGTCTCTGTGTCCTTTTAGGTGACGCAAGCGCCGATTGAACGGCTATTGCCAGCCTCCCGCCTGTCAAATTCAAATCTCCGGTTAAGTTCATCGCGGCCTTTCCTCGAAGCGCCTGGAGGGGAGCTGGAATGACGAGCACAGTCCCCGAGAGTTCCTTGACCAGGAGCCCGAACTCGGGAATCCGCGCCGATAAATCGATCTTCGCGTCGAAGTGCCGGAGAACGGGATTTCCACTTGGAATGACCGTTACTGACGCATTCACTCCGCCACTCACTCTTGCGACCTTTTCACTGAGTGCCGGCCCAGGAACAATCTTGACGACAGCATCGATCGGGCTCGCGGCATCGAAGGGAAACGGCAGTTCAAGATCTGCCTGAATGGTCGCGCCAATCCGCTTTTTCGACGTCACCGCTGTGAAAAGAGTGCTCCATTTTCGCGACCTGAGCCGACCCACTTCAGCAAAAGCGGGGCAGTTCACCCGCGCCTTCCCAGCCCGACGATTCCTGTCGCTTTCAAAATAGGAATACCGGCAATTTCGTATCCGCAATGAAGCGAGTCGCGATTTTCTCGCCGTCGACCTGACGTTCTGATCGAGGGAGCCCTCGATGCGATCGGCGCGGATGAATCCGCTGGTTTGAGCCGTACTCACGAGGTTCTCAGAGGTGTACTTGGCGCGCACTTCGTAACGAAACTCTTTTTGATCATCATGGCCAGCCGTCACGCCGACCGTGAGCTTGCCTTTCCTATGCAGTTCGAGCCCGAGGTCCCCGCTTATGTCCCATGGTCCTGCAAGCTCCCGGGTCCGATTGCGCGCTGAAAGATCGGTGACGAGATCCGCCAATTCGATACCCCGAGAGTCAGAAACTTTCGCGTCTGTCATTAATACCAGCATTCCGTCGCGATAGTTCAGCCGGAAGGCGCCCGAGAAATCCTTTTGCGCGGAGTCCACATAGAATCGATCAACCTTCACCAGCAGATCTTTCAGTTCGGCGTGAGCAACAAAATCCGGCAGTCTCAATCCAGAGCGTCGGGCCGGTTTTGCAGTCCGTGAACGCAATGGTGAATCAAGGTTGATGCTGGCCTGCCCGTCAAGAAGCTGAACCGGCCCGAGTTCGGTGATTCTGGGAGGAAACGATCTGAAATCGTAAGCGAGCGCGAGATACGCCTTGCCAAAGCAGCTTCGCGCAGCTCCCCCGTTCAAAGTCATACAGAAGTCGCCAAATCGAATTTCGATGCGTTTTTCGAAAAAAGATACCGAGTCGGTTTCGGTTTCTAGCGTCCCCCAACGAACATGGGCATTCATCACGGGCTTTGAAAAGGTCTTCATTCCCCACCCCATCACTCTTGGATTCACGATGATGGATGGCCACGCCACGATCACTAAAAGGAGGAGGATCAGCAGAACCGGAGCTCCCGCCAAAAGGAGCGCGAGGATTCTCAAGCGCTTCATAAAGGTTCTCCGAGACTGAAATAAAATTGCCAATGTGACACGAGCGGCGCTGCTCCCGGTACCTGGCGTGTTGTATATCCGTGCGCCAGTGTCGTCCGAAGAACCCCGAGCGGGGAATTCCAATTCAGACCAACACCCGGAGACCAATAAATGGGATCGTCTAAAAAGTATGAGCTACGGCCAAGTGCGCCAACATCAACAAAGAGCATGGGCTCAACTTCCCCAAGCAAGAGATCGGGACGTAACTCAAGCCCCAGGTAACCAGCGCTTAACCCGCCAGGCGATAGACCTTCAGGATTCGGTAATTCCATTCGGCTGAAGCCGCGAAGATCCGCTATTCCGCCGAGAAAATTCTGATCATCTGGTGGAAGCTCCTGAAGCGCTCCAACTCCGTTTTGAGGGAAAGTCGCCGAATATCCGCCGCGCAGAACCGCCAGGAGCAGCGGCGGGTCAAAGTTTGAAAAATTCCAAACATTCTCGAAGCGCAACCTTGCGATCGTCGAACCAAAATTCGAGACAAACTCATTCACATTCGATCTTGCATCCAGCGCAGCACGAAAGCCGCCGCCCAATTTCGTCCTGTTGAACTCATTTTCATGACTGATGATCCGGAGTTCAAGGTCGAGCCCAAGCGCATGGCGACGGTCGGCAGAAAAGCCGCGCCTTGTCTGGTAAACACGAAATTCGGGCCCGAGGAAGACTCCGAGACCCACTCCGGAAAAATCAAAGGTGCTTGAATAGCCCGTCAAGATCCGCTCTGAATAGAATTCATAAGGGTTCTCGTTTCGGTGGCGGAGTTCGATGACAGGCCGAATCGAATGGCGTGAGGAAGGTGAAGGAAACCGCCAATCGTAGTAAGTGGTGATCTGCTGTTCTTTGAAGGAAACGCGGGCCTCAGCTGACGCGGCCGATGCCTTCTCGCCGAGTCGTACACGCTTAAGCGATAGACTCGCGGTGCTGACTTCTTCCGTATTGAGGCCGAATCCCGCCGATAAGATTCGCTTTTCGCCCAAAATGGATTCCTGCTGCACGACTCCCGATTTTCCGGTGCAAACGGGAACGAAGAAGGTTCTTTCGGCCATTCCGTCCGTTATGGTCCGATCGGCTGAGATCGCGAGCAAACGCGAATCGTACGGAGCTCCGAATTTGAACGCATCAAAACGGCGCAACGAACTCGGATCAAAATCGGCTTCTCCTTGAAACCGGGTCTCAATCGACTGAACGAAAAACCGATCACCCCTCTCGACTCGAACGAAAACAGCCCCGGTCTCAGGGTCTCCGGCGGCCTGGACCGTGCCGCACGGGTACCCCAGACGGGACAATTCGCTCCTTGTCCAGGCCGTGACCGAATCCAGAAGCGATGGGGTCATCGGCTCCCCCAACACACGGCGTTTTCGACTCATATCCAGCCCGGAAATTTCGACATTCGTTTTGAGGGATGTGACTCGCGTTACCGGTCCGGGTGTGACGCGTATCCCGTTCTTAACCGGAACAAAACTCGGACGAAGAAGTCCCCGACTCTGCAGAAAGCCGCGAAGACTCAGGACTGCCTGCCCCATCGGAATTTTTGACCAGCCTTCGCTTTTTCCGCCCGTTTTGGTCGACTCGCCGCAAATAAATCGAAGCTCGTTATCCGAAAGAGGGGGTTCGATTTTTTCCGTGACTTCGATTTCCGGACAGAGCAGCCCGGCGCCGAGAACGGTGAACGGAGCAAGCCCCAGCAACGCTGCAGTAAGCCACATCGGAAGCACATGGCAAAAAATGCAAGCAAGACGCCAGACGGCCATTTCAGATTGTGCCGGTCAGCGGAAACCGGAGCAACATGCTAAGCTCTCGAATTCCTCACCACCTCGGCTCGGATTCGACCTGCTTCAGAATAGTTTCAATGGCGGCTTGGATTTTCTCATGGTTGAAACGTCCGGACGGCAATTGATACTCCGCGGGGGTAAAACTCTGCGAAAATTCCTTTACTGATTTGGCGACGCCCATCGAGGCGGGACCGACCTCGATCTTTTTCATCTTAAATTCATAATTGACCTCAAGCGCGCCGGCGTGATGCCGAAACCCGAGGATCAGCTGTTCCAACGAAGCAAACGAGCGGGCGCTCGGCGGCGCGAGCTTCACCTCCACCCAGCCCTTGTTGAATTTCGTCGACTTCACGACGTAGCGATACTCGATCTGCAGAATCTGAAGGAACTCTTCGACCTGCTGAACGGGCAACACGGTCAGCTGAAGTTTTCCGAGCTGAACGCCCGGCTGGCTCCCCGAGTCACACTGACCAAAAAGCAAATAGGGACTGCGTGATTTATCGGTGATCGCGAAATTCAAATCGAGCTGGAATTGCCAGTTCGCGCTGCATGATCCCTGCGGTTCGAGCTGCCCCCCTCCAGAAATGTCCAGAGGTGCCGAAGAAAGGACCGAAAATGCATCATCGGCCTTGGCCGCAACTTCCTTCATGTCCGCGTAAGCGAGAAAAACACCCACCCCAGCGAGGGGACCGGCTTCAGATCCTTGATTGCGGATTTCGAGAGTTCCTGAAATGCAGTCACCCTGCCGCCATGACTCGCCGTGCACGAGCACTTTGAATTCGAATGGTTTCTTGAAAAATACGCCCTTCATAAATCTCGTCATCGCACCACTTCCGAATCAAAGGCAATTCTTTTCGATGTAGCCGAAAATAGGCAGGTCGGAACTCCGCGCATCCCCGTTGCATGAACCTGCGCTCATACCGAACTCGAAATATTAAATAAGAAAGGCGAGCACCTATGCCCAATGAACGAAAAAGGAAAAGGTTAGATTTCACGATAGCCACGCTCATCAGCGCGGCTCTCCTCGCGGCGGTTGGAATAACCGCGTTAGCGCAGGATGACTCGGGAGGCATGCCGCAACCCGGCGCATCGCCTTCAGCCTCAGCATCCCCTGCAGCATCCCCTGCGGCATCTCCGTCAGCGCAGCCCAGCCCCTCCCCGACACTGGCCACTCAGCGCCAAGTCTTCATCGCTCAATTGAATGGCGTGAACGGAAGCGGTGCTTCCGGTACCGCGCGCATCGTCGTGGATGGAGAAACCATGGGTATTCAGATCGAGGCGTCCGGCCTCGCTCCAGGAGTGATGCATGAACAACATATTCATGGTGGTTCCCAGTGCCCGGGCTTCTCGGCGGATCAGAACGGCGACGGCTTCGTTGACAGCCGTGAAGCAGAGCCGATAGCTGGGCCGATTGTGTTCCCTCTGTCGCTCGATCTGCCTCGGCAGACTGGTACCGCTGAAAACGGGGCTGCCGGACAGGCGGGAAACTTCCCGATTGCCTCCGCGACCGGAACAGTGAACTACATTCAGGCGTCACCACTCAGCGCCATTCTGAACGCGCTTAGTCAGCCGGGAGCGGCCGGTGCAAGCCCGTCGCCAACGGCAACAGCCACTCCGGGCGAAAGCCCGAGTCCCACGGGCACGCTGGAAATTCTCGGCTCGAACCCTGGTTCAGCGGTTCCGACCGAAGCTCCGGGAGCCACTCCTCAGCCGAGCCCGACCGAAAGCCCTGGTGCTTCACCGACGGCCACGGCAACTCCAGGCGCCTCTCCGACCGGTACGATGGGTATTGCCGGAAATCTCGAGAGCCGCGTTATCGAGATCCACGGAATCGACAGTTCAACGAACCTGCCCCCCACCGTTCAGTCTGATTCTGGCAAGCCCGCGCAAGTCACCCTCCCGGTCGCTTGCGGCGTGATTGTCCGCACGCAAGAGTAAGCAAATCCCCTCCTTCATCTGGAGGAATTCCCCGGCCCCGAAAGGCAACTCTTCGGGGCCGGCACTTTTTTGCCTTTCGGCTGGATAAATGACGCGCCTGGGTTTATCCAAACCATACAGCCGCACAGGAGCACCGTCATGTACGAGCACCGCCGTAATCTATTCATTATTGCCGGAGGAATTCTTCTCACGACGATTCTTTGCGCCGCGGTGGATTTTAATTCCGTCCCGCCTGAACGCCAATTCGCGCTGCTTTTCGGGAAAGCGATCGTCATCATGCTCGCCACCGCCTCTCTGGTGAAAGGCTTCACCAGGCGAGCCATTTCTGAATGGGATCTGGTTTTTCTCTGGTACCTTCACCTGGGTCACGTGGCGCACGGACAGCTTTTCCGCGAAGGGTACTTCATCGGCTACGCCGAAGGTGTTCTGGTCGCCTCTTTTCTGCTGCCGTTACGCCCCGCCCAAATGCTCGTCATTTTCACGAGTTCTCTCGTTATTTTCATGACGGCGATTTTGCTTTCGCCTCTCGACTATACCCACCCGGGACTGGTCCATTTCAAAACGGACATGGTGATCTCGATTACGGTCGCCAACGCGCTCGGCTTACTGGGCAACTTCTATGTTTATCATGAACGGAGAAAAAAAGAGGAACTCTATCGCCGCTTCACCGACCTCGGTAAGCACTCGGCAATGCTGTTTCATGACATCAAGAATCTTCTGACCGCCCCGAGTATTGCCGCCAGCCTTCTCCATCGAAAATTGGCGTCCCACCCTGACAAGGATGTCGTGAAAATCATCCAAAACATCAACTCCGATTTCAAACGGGTTAATGATTTCCTTTTTGAAATGGAACAGATCGCATCGAGCAACGAACGGGAAGTCGAAATCCGCATCAGCTCCCTTCTGAAAACGGTTCAGAAACTCCTGAGCTCACATATCGGCGACATCGCGGTCGAATGCAGGAGTGACGGGATATTCAAGGCGAAGCAGAGCTACCTCAGCCGTGCCCTGATCAACATCTTGATGAATGCCGCCGAAACCCTGAACCGACGTCGAATTCAGGAACCGAAGATCACTCTCCGGGTCGAGGCGTCTTCCATTGTCGTTTCGGATAATGCCGGCGGTTTCGTGCCTGAAATACTTGAGAAGATCGCGACGCATATTCCTGTTTCCGACAAACAGGACGGAAGCGGGTTGGGAGTTCTGATCATTCAGGACTACATCGAAAAGCTCGGAGGATCGACACGCTTCGCAAACGGGCCCGACGGGGCCGTCGTGACGCTCTCCTTGCCCGGGCGACTCATCTCCTGAGTCCAATTTTGGTTGACACTGCTTCTCCTTCCTATTCATATTAGCAGACACCAAATCGCGGTTTTCACACCGGTATCCCGCTGAATTCGGAGTCATGCCATGCGCCTCGCCGAACTTTCCCTTCGACGCCCCATCTTCATCACCTGCATCGTTTTAGTCATGATTGCAGTCGGCCTGCTAAGCATGGGACGCCTGCCTGTCGATCTGAACCCGAACGTGAACATTCCTGTCATTTCGGTAGTCACGGTTTACCCCGGAGCCGGTCCAAGCGAGATGGAGACCATGATCGCGAAGCCGCTCGAAAATGAAATCAGTACGATCTCCGGCCTGAAAAAGCTCACCTCCAAGAGCATGGAGGGGCTCACTTACATTATCGGGGAATTTTCGCTCAAAACCGATATCAAGTATGCCGAGCAGCAAGTCCGGGACCGCGTGAACGCGGTGAAAGCCGCGTTTCCGAGGGAAGTGAAGGAACCCGTCATCCGCCGTTTCGATATCAACGAGCAACCCGTCATGCTCCTGGCGCTTCAGGCTGATCTGCCCGAAGGCGAACTTTTCGATTTGGCGGACGAAACGATTCGCCGCAGGCTCGAGCAAGTAAATCAGGTTGGCCGGATCGATCTTTCGGGTGGGCGAAAACGGGAAATCCAAGTACTCCTCGATCGTGAAAAGCTCCGCTCCCGCGATCTCTCGGTCACCATGGTCGCCTCCCAGCTTGGCCAGGAGGGCGAAAACATTCCCGGCGGAAAGGTCAGCCGCGACAAAGACGAGGTCGTATTTCGCACCCTCGGGGAATTCCGCTCGACTCAGGATATCGAGAACAAAATCGTCAAATTCTTCGGAAACGAAATCCCGGTGAACGTCCGCGACATCGGGGTCGTTCGCGATACTCTGGCGGACGAACAATCGCGCTCCTTCATTAACGGAACAAAAGCTATTTTTTTCAGTGTCACCAAGCAATCGGGCTCAAATACCGTCGAAGTCGCGGACGCGCTTCGAAAGGAGATCAATCGCCTGAACAATGAATTCAAGGACCAGCCGGGCCACCCCAAGATCGTGACCACGCTGGACTTGAGCGATTGGATCAGGATGAACGTCACCGACGTGAAGGAGACGATTCTTATCGGAGTCCTGCTTACGATTCTCACAGTCTACCTGTTCCTCGCAAACGCCCGCTCGACCTTCATCACCGGGCTTGCTTTGCCCAATTCCCTGATCGGGGCGTTTCTCATGATGGCGCTTGCGGGATTCACGATCAATACGATCACGCTACTCGCACTCAGTCTCTCAGTCGGCCTCCTCATCGACGACGCCATCGTGGTCAGAGAAAATATTTTCAGACACATCGAAGCAGGCGAAAATCCGGTTATCGCGGCACGGCGTGGCACGAAGGAAGTCCGCCTCGCGGTGATCGCGACCACACTGGTCGTCCTTGCCGTATTCGGTCCGGTTGCCTTCATGCAAGGAATCATCGGTCAATTCTTTCGTGAATTCGGTCTTACGATCTGCTTCGCGATGCTGATCAGCCTGTTCGACGCGTTGACGGTCGCGCCCATGCTTTCCGCCTACTTCGCCGGTTTTGTCAGCACCCGAAAGCCAAAGGCGATCTGGGCGAATACGATAGGCCGCGTGCTCTCCGGATTTTCGAACTTTCAGAGCCTTCTCGACCGCTGGTATACGAGGGCGCTTCATTTCAGCACCCGGAGCCCCGGCAAAGTCCTCGGGCTGAGCGTTCTCATTCTCATCGCAAGCCTCGCTTCCACCGCCTTCATCAAAAAGACATTCGCCCCCGAGGAAGACCACGGGCATTTCGGCATCGCGATGGACATGGCGCCAGGGACCAACCTCAACGAGATGGAAAAATCCGCTCGAAAAGTGGACGAGCTCGTTCGCGCCCATCGGGACGTGGAGATTTCGGCATTGACGGTCGGCGGGAGCCAGGGCCAATCCAACCGTGCGATGATTTCGGTCAAAATGGTGCCCGGCAAACAGCGAGAACTGACCACGATGGGGCTGAAAGAAAAGCTCCGTGGTGAGTTGCAGCGTTTTCCGGAGCTCAATCCGAAGGTTGTCGAGTGGGCGTCCACGGATGGCGAGAACCAGCAACCCTTCAATCTCGACGTGATCGGGCAGGATCAAGAGGAACTCGAGAAAGTCTCCTCGCAAATCATGGCCATTCTTCAGAAGGAACCAGGCTTGAAGGACCTCGACTCCAGTGTCCGCTCGGGCCGTCCCGAGTTCCAGATCAAACTAAACCCGCTCCTCGCGCAGTCTTACGGCATCTCGACAAAGAGTTACGGCTTCGAACTTCGTGCGCAAGTCGAGGGACTTACTCCCGCGAAGTTCCGCGAGAACGGCAAGGAATACGACATTCGGGTCCGCCTCAGTGACGGACAACGTGATCTGAGCCGGGATTTCCAGAAGGTGTACGTTCCGAACGTGAATGGATCGCTCATTCAGCTGGCCAAGCTCTCGGAGCCAAAACTCGCAACCGGACCCACCGCGATCAGCCGTCAGAACCGGGCCCGCACGATCATGATCACCGCGTCGCTCGCGCCAGGCGCGGGCATCGGCAACATCATGGAAAACGTTAAAAAGTCGATCGACAAGGAAGTCAAGTTCCCTCCGGGCGTCCGTTATCAATTCAGCGGCAGCAGTGAATTTTTCGAAGAAATGGCGACCGGAATGATCACGGCAATTTTCTTCAGCACTTTGTTCATTTTTATGGTGCTCGCGAGCCTTTACGAATCATTCGTAACCCCCTTCACGATCATGCTGGCCTTACCGCTCGCGATCTCCGGCGCCTTTATCGCGCTGCTCGTGACCGGGGAACCGATCAGCGTCTATTCCATGATCGGCATCATCCTGCTGCTCGGCGTAGCATGCAAAAACTCGATTCTTCTCGTCGACTGCGCCCGTCAGTTCATGGCTGAGGGCATGAGCCGGACCGAAGCCATCATAAAGGCAGGAAATCGCCGTCTCAGACCCATTCTCATGACTTCAATGGCTTTGATCGCCGGCACGATTCCCGTCGCCTTCGGCCTCAATGAGGCGGCGAAAATGCGGACTGGAATGGGAATCGCGATCATCGGAGGCCTGATCAGCTCGACGGTACTGACACTGATCGTCGTCCCCGCGGCATTTTCCTATATCGAGCGCTTCAGGGACTGGAGCACTCGAAAGATCAAGGGCTGGGTTGGAATGGGCGCGGAAACAGCCGTGTTCATTCTGATCGGTCTGGGTGTCCTCGGCCAGCTCGGCCCCTCGGGCGCATTCGCCTTCGAATTAGCCCACGCCGCGCCAGCCCCGTCCCACGCCGCCCTTTCACTCGCGACGTATCTTGCGCAAGCCGAAAAGGAAAACCCTTCCTTTCGCGCGGCGCATGCATCCACCGAATCGGCACGACTTCTCGTTGACGAAGGCGATCTCACGACCGCGCTCAGGGCTTTTGGGGACTTTCGATTCGCCCGAGATCGTCAACCGAGAATGGTTCCTGCCTTTTCCGGGAACGGTTTGGACACGGGGACCCTGAGCATCGGCCTCGAAAAGCAGACGCGCTTCGGATTGCAGGGGAAGTTTTTTTATGGCCTGACCTCCAACAACGTATACGGCATCGCGCCCGAACTTCTTCCCAATCCGATTTACTACACAGGGGCGACGACTTTTGAACTCCGGCAGCCGCTCTGGCGAAACGGTTTCGGGAGCGAGACGAGGGCACTTCACAAAGCCGCGGCTTCGGGTCAACTCGCAAACTTTCACTCCAGCGCGTTCGAGCTGAATTCATTGAAAATGCAGCTCGAACTCGGCTATTGGCGCCTCTTCTTCGCACGTCAGCTCGTACGACTTCAGAACGAAGCGCTGGAGCGCGCACGTAAAATTCGCGATTGGAACGCAAAGCGAGTCAATCGCGATCTTGCCGATCGCGGTGATCTGCTCCAGGCCGAAGCGGGTCTTCAGTTGCGCGAGTTGGAGTTCAAAATGGCAAAGGATGAAGAACGTTCGGCCGGCTGGGCCTTTAACGGCTTACGAGGCAAGGACTCCGGTGAAGTGCCGGAGTCGCTTTCGGACGAACCGGCCCGCTATCTCGCGCGGCCGATCCAACAGCTATCAATCGACGATCGTCATGATCTCCGTGCCGCACAAATGGCCCAATCCGGCGCGGAAGCCAGTGCCGCTCTCGGAAAAGAAAAAGCGAAGCCGACCGTGGATCTCTTCGCGACCGCGTCGCTGAACGGCTTAGCCAATTCAGCCGGGACAACGTTCTCCGATTCCGTCAGAAGCCAACACCCTTTCGTCAGCGCGGGGCTTTCGGTTTCAGTGCCCCTCGACTTTTCGCTCACGAATCAGATCAAGCGCGGTTACCAGCTCGACCTCTTGAAAAGCGAGCACGCGCTCAACCAGACACGCTTGAGCGCGCAGAGGGAACTCAAGGAATTTCACGAAAACACCGTCAGCGTTCGTCAGCGAATTGAAATTGCGCGAAAAATCGAGGATGCCCAGAAACTCAAACTAGAGCATGAAAGACGGCTCCTCTATCTGGGCAGGACGGTCACGTTCCGCATCCTTCAGTTTGAGCTCGAATATGTGCAATCGCAGGTCGCCCGGATACGTGAGGAATCAGCGCTTATCGCTCAGATCGCGCGGCTCCGGCTTTACGAGAACGTCTCGCCCTAGTTTACTTCGCCAGGTCGACTTCCATGTAAAGAGCCGGATGATCGGAGCCGATCCCTTCGACCTCACTGATGATCTCGGCCCACCTTACGTTCAGGCCTTTCGTGAAGGCATCATCGAACTGATAGTAAACCGCATAATCATTCTGCCAAGGAGCGCGGGAGAGGCCATGCTCCGCGGTGATCTGATTCACATAATCAAAACGCGCCTGATTTCGAATGTTAAAGTCACCAGCGAAAATGATCGGACCACGATGTTTGCGGAACTCCTTCGAGATATCGTTCACCTGGTCTCTCAAGGTCACGTCGGGCGTAAAATTGATTCCATGTATCCCGGCGACAAGCAAAGTGTCTTTCGATCCGGCTATCGGGAATTCCGTGATTACGGTTGTCTTCGGACTTCCGACAAAGGGTTCCCGGGCCACTGTCCTTTTATATCTTACGTTTTTGGACTGAACCGCTGAGCCGATCGCCGGTCCGGTCGGAACGCGGTTGGCCATCAGAAAGTTAGCCGAGAGGACCCAGCCGAAACCGGCGAGGTCCAACAACGCGGGACCGACGTTCTGGTCCAGGACGACTTCCGAAAGGATCACAAGATCCACATTTTTCGTAAGCTCGTTGAAAGTGCTCCGGAAAGCCGGCTTCTGACCTTTATAAACATTCCAAACAAGAACCTTCAGCGTACGTTTCGGAAGCGCCGATCGAGTCGCATCGGCGAAATGATAAATGACTTCATCAGGAGAAGGGACTTCATAGCAGTCAAAGCTGCAAGGTTCCCCGCGCGCAACCGTGCTCCGGACCTGAGCCGAAGTCATTGCCGAGGCGTCACCTGAAAACCATGCCTGGCCCACAAGAACGAGCCCGGTCAAGAGGACTGTAAAACCCGTTTTTCCCCAGATTTCTTTTACCCAACCCATGGCGAGGGTTTAAACGCAAACCCGATTGAAGTCAAACGGTCGGCTATTCAGCTGGAATTCTTGACGTTCTTGCTAAAGGCCCCCACCTCCGCTAGACGAGTATAATGAGCACCACCACAACCGTTGCTGAAAAAGAAGACCTTTCGATTTGGAAATCCTTACAGATCCTCTTCGGAGCATCGCGGGGATTCTGGCTCGTCAACATGGTGAACTTCGGAGACGGGATTGCGTATTTCGGTATTCTCACCCTTCTCACCCGATTTCTCGGAACACGTCTCGGAATGTCCGATCACGTCACCGGCATCAGCGTTTCCGCCTACACCGGACTGGTCACCTTTTTCATGTTCGGTGGAGGATTCGTCTCAGACAAGCTCGGCGTTCGACGCGCGATCACCTGGTCCTTGGGCATCATGGGGCTCGGCCGCGTTCTTCTGGCTGCCGCGCCTGGTTTTAGCGGAGCCGGACAGCTTGGCGCCTGGCTCGGGCTCCTATTGATGGCGCTCGGTTCAGGAATTATTCAGCCCGCCTTGTACGCGGGAATCAAAGAATACACGGACTCCCGAACGGCCACGATCGGCTATGGCCTTCTTTACGCGATCATGAACCTCGGCATTGTCGCCGAAAATTTTATCTCGCCCTTCATCCGCACGGGTGACGTCTTCCTGAATCTCAAATTCACAACTGTTGTCGGATTGGGCTGGGGCATCGATGGCGTTTTCTGGGTTTGTGTCGCAATCACAGGCCTCATGCTCCTCGCGCACATCTCTCTATTCACAAAAGAAGTCGAAAAAACGGAGTGCCTGTATCGAGAAGCGCCCCCATCGTCCGATTCTGCCGTTCAGTCGGCTTTGAGAATCAAGGATCATTTGAAAGAAATTCCCTTCCTCGATAAACGGTTCATGTTCTTTATTTTCATTCTGCTCCCAGTCCGGACGCTCTTTGCCCACCAGTTCCTCACGATGCCGGATTACATTTTTCGGTCCTTTCCAAAAGAAGTGAGCGATAAGTTTGAATGGATCAGCGGCATCAATCCGCTCATCATCGTGATCTTCGTCCCCCTCGTCGCCGCTCTCACGCGCAAAGCCAGGGTGATCGACATGATGATCATCGGCACCGCACTTACGGCACTCACCAGCTTCATGCTCGTGCCAAGTCCTACGGTGTCAGCGCTGATTCTTTACACGGTTTTCTTCTCCCTCGGCGAGGCCCTCTGGTCTTCCCGCTTTCTCGAATACGTCGCCAATCTCGCCCCGGCTGGAAAAGTCGGCGCGTACATGGGCCTGGCCGGAATCCCTTGGTTTCTCGCAAAGTTCACGACGGGGCTCTATTCGGGTTCTATGCTTCACAAATTTATTCCAGAAACGGGCGCTCAGGACCCCGGCACGCTCTGGTTTATTTACGGTTTAATCGCCTGTATCAGCCCGATTGGGTTGATTGCGGCCCGGCGCTGGATCATTGCGGGCGAGGAAAAGCGCTAGCCCGGGGGACCGTATTTAAGTAGAAAGCTATAAATTTCATGTAGATGCGCTTCAGCAAGAGTCACACGCACATTCTTGACTTATGTCATCGGGTAATATAACTTCGCGGGGCTCGCCGATGAATGGCCACCCTGCCGTTCACCAGCCGGGAGTCCCGGGAGTCCAACGATGAAGAAGATGAGCCGAAAACCAGTCGCGTATATTCCGATCACCACCATGCTGGTCATGGGCTGCATCGCCATGCCCCTTCTCTCGCAAGCAAACTCCAGCAATCCAAACGCGAACAGCTTCCATCAATACCGCGGAACATCCGGCTACGCTTACCACTTCGATATCCCTTTTTATGAACAGACCTACCCGTTTGACTTTGGCGCTGCCGTCTTCTTAGGCGCGGATAATCAGAAGCGGATCGTGAACCTCACACCCCACTCCTTCAAGGCGACGTCGAACGACATCGAAACACTCTCGCTGGACGAAGACCAGGTCGGATATCGGCTGATCAAAACTTTCGGCATTGAGGCGGGAATCGCTCCTGCCGCCGTGTTTTCAGTGCTCTCATCGCCGCTCAGCTTTAATCCCTATGCCGGAGTGGTCCCGATCGCCGGGAAGAAGCTCACCACGAACCGGTTCGTGCCCGCCGGAACCAACCCCGACCGAATGCCCAAAATGCGAATACCCGAAAAGGCGGCCGATCTCGAATCTTGGCTCGTGGGCGACCAGCTCCAATATGAAACCGTTGGCGGGGTTCTTTTCGCCGGCGGAATCGGCAGCTCAAGCACCGCTGTCGCCGAAGTGCGCTACCTTGCCCTCGGGCGCTGGGCTTACTACGTCGAAAAGACCGAGGAAAACAGAGTATATCTGAAAATCACCAACCGGATGATTCAGTCCCTTTCCGAAAAGATCGGCGCACTCACCGCAGTAATAGACAACTCGAACTTTGGCAGCACGGATGATCGTTTCTCATTTTCGTTTCGCACCGACACCCCTGAAGGCATCGCTGCCTTCGAAGACGCCATGACCGGCAACCTCTTCCTCGCGGATGAATTCGACGGAAAAGGCCCGGTGGAACGCGTCGCCTCGTCTCGCGACAAGACCCGCGGACGACTGACCACGTTGAGTATCGGATTTCCCTTCGCTGCTTATCTCGGCAAGACGACCGGGACGATCCATACGGTTTCGGACATTCTCTATCACCAGAACAATTCAGAATCGAAAGTGAATTACGGAATTTATCTGAACGAGAAGGTCATCCGAGGCGCCCTCCTCATCGGCCGACGGAGTGCCAACGATTTCTACGGAACACATTACGTAACCCGCGAAGCGGACGGAAGCATCAAGAACGGGCATTGGGGCCAGTATGTCTGGGCTTATGAGAACTCAAAAACAAGTCCGAAACGCCTGAGACACGAAATCGGCCAACTTATCAAGCAGACCGGCTTCAACCCTGAACTGGCTGTCCGAATTCCAGAAACAAAAACTCTCGGCTACACGCATTCCATCTTCAGGATGATGTTTTCGCAGGAGTCCACCGACGAGCTGATCGAGCTCGCGGTGACCGGAAGTCGCGCGTTCGAAGAAGTTTCCTCCGAGTTGATCGCAAACTACTTCGCCGACGCCACTGACAAGGACGATATCTGCCGGGCAAGCTTGAATACGGAAACGAACGAGATGGAAAAGGATATTCCCTACTGCAAAAAGCAGTTTACCAAGGCAACCGCGAAAGCGATCCTCAAGATCCGCTCACACCTGCTCGAGATGTCGAAGCTGAAGGAAAACAAACCCGCGACATTCGTCAAAGCGTTCGCCCAGTTCGGCAAGTCGTTCCTTACGAACCGATTCACGGTGCAAACGATCGCCCGAATCGCGACGAAGCATCCGATCGACATGCTTTACAGAATCGAAGGCGAGCGTATTTCGCGATACGAAAAGCGTCTTGGCACGGCGAACGCGACCGGGCTATCATTCGCACATGAACGCCTGCAGTAGTCTGTACGTCCACATCCCGTTTTGTGAACGGAAGTGTCACTACTGCGACTTTTATTCACTCGGCAACCGGGACCCGGAACTATTGGACCAATTCGCGGCCGCCCTTGGTCTGGAAGCAGCACTCGTTGCCCGCGAGCGCGGGCCCGCTCCTCCCTATCGGCTCAACACGGTTTACGTCGGCGGAGGGACACCCACGCTCCTTGAACCGCATGCTCTTGCATCTGCACTCAGCCCGATTCTGAGCGAAGCTCGACTCGAGCCGGATTTCGAATGGACAATCGAAGCAAACCCGTCATCCGTGGACAAAGCGAAGTTGCTGGCCTACCGAAAGCTGGGCATCAACAGAGTCAGCCTGGGAATTCAATCCCTCGCCCCCGAGTTACTCGCGCGCCTCGGACGAATTCACACACGGGAAATCGCTATCCGAGCTCTCGACGATATCTTCCGCGCGGGCTTTGAAAATGTCTCGGTCGACTTTCTTTGCGGCGTGCCCGGGCAGTCGATTTCCACCCTCGAAGAGTCAATTCAGGAAGCCCAGCGATTCCCCATTAAGCACCTCAGCTGCTACCTCCTCACACTCCCTCCCGATCACTCGATGTACCAGGAACTTCCCGACGAAGAAGAGCAACTCGAACACCTTCTCTGGGTTGATCACTTTCTTGGAAACGCCGGTTTTGAGCATTACGAAATTTCGAACTTTGCAAAACCGGGATGGAAATCTCGGCACAACATGAACTACTGGAATGGCCTGTCCTATCTTGCACTCGGCCCTTCGGCACATTCATTTGACTCAGAAAAGTTCATTCGCTCGAAAAATGTTTCATCGCTGAGCGGTTATTGCGAAACGCTCCGGTCGGGGCGTCGTCCAATCGAGTGGAGCGAAGAGCTTACCCCCACACAGCGCGAAATTGAAAAATGGCTACTCGCCCTGAGGCTCAGCGAAGGAATCGCGGAGGAGTGTTTTAACACGCCGCAACGAAGACGAATGCTGGACGTATTCGAGCGTCAAGGCCTCGTCGTTAGCCACCCCGTTTTGGCCGGGCGTAAGCGATTGACCCCAAAGGGGTTTGCGCTTTCCGATCAAATCATTCCATCCTTTATTTGACTCTTTAAAATTCATTACCATTCTTGGAGTTCTGTCTCGCCTGTGTTTCGCATATTCCTTGGAGGATCAACGCTTGGCCGAACCCACACAAAAGAATCCCGAACCGGAGAGCAAGCCTGAATCCGTTCAGGAAACGAAGAACTCGGAAGCATCGAAGCCACCCGAGTCCAACGGATCCCAGGATCTGAAAAACCAAATCCAGGAGCTCGAAATTCAGCTGAAAGAAAAGGATTCGAAATATCTCTATCTTTACGCTGAGTTCGATAATTATAAAAAGAGAACAATTAAAGAACGCGCTGATCTTATCAAGTTTGGTTGGGAGCCGCTCGCGCGCGAACTTCTCCAAGTAGTGGATAACCTCGAACGTGCGTCAAGTCATATGGCCCCCGGGACGGACAAGGCGCTCGTGGAGGGGCTCGGCATGGTCCTGAGCCAGCTCAAGTCAAACCTTGAAAAGGCAGGGATTCAGCCAGTCGAAAGCTTAAACCGCCCGTTTGACCCGAACTTCCATGAGGCGGTAGGACAGGAACCCTCTGAACAACCACCGGGCAACATTGTCAGGGAACACAGCCGTGGCTACATGCTCCACGGCCGCTTATTAAGACCAGCGCGCGTTGTCATCAGTGCAGGATCCGGCCAGCAGAAGACTTAAGACTTTTTGGGGAGTTAGATTGACTTGGGGGCTTTCGAGCCCATTTTTCACTATTGAGGAAGTAATATATGGGAAAAACAATCGGCATTGACCTTGGTACAACGAATTCATGCGTGGCAATTCTGGATGGCGGTGACCCGAAGGTCATCCCAAATTCAGAGGGTTCAAACACGACTCCGTCGATTGCTGCTTTTACTCCGTCGGGAGAAAAGCTGGTAGGCCAGACCGCAAAGCGCCAAGCCATTACCAATCCCGACAAAACCATCTTCGAAGCCAAGCGCCTGATTGGCCGAAAGTTCACTTCCCGCGAAGTACAAGAATTCCTTAAAGTTGCCCCTTTCAAAATCGTGGAAGAGAAAAACGGCGACGCCTGGGTTAAAATCAACGACCGCGAATATTCTCCGCAGGAGATTTCAGCGCTCGTTCTTCAGAAAATGAAAAAGACCGCCGAAGATTACCTCGGCGAACCGGTGACCGAGGCTGTGATTACAGTCCCAGCCTATTTTAACGACGCACAAAGGCAGGCCACCAAGGATGCCGGCCGGATTGCCGGTCTCGACGTCAAACGCATTATCAATGAGCCGACCTCGGCCGCCCTCGCCTATGGCCTCGACAAAAAGGGAAAAAACGAAACTGTCGCGGTCTTCGACTTAGGCGGCGGTACTTTCGATATTTCCATCCTGGAACTCGGCGACGGCGTTTTCGAAGTAAAAGCGACGAACGGCGACACATTTCTGGGCGGCGGCAACTTCGACCAACGAATCATCGACTGGCTCGCTGATGAATTCAAAAAAGAACACGGAATCGACCTTCGCAAAGACAAGATGGCGCTCCAGCGTCTCAAGGAAGCCGCTGAAAAGGCGAAACACGAACTCTCGAGCACGATGGAGACTGAGATCAACCTTCCCTTCATCACGGCGGATGCCACGGGCCCGAAACATCTCAATCTCAAGCTGACTCGCGCAAAGCTGGAAGCTCTGGTTTCTGACCTGATCGAGAAACTGGTCGGTCCATGCGAAACCTGCATCAAAGATGCAGGGGTCCAGAAAAGCCGGATCGACGAAGTCATTCTGGTCGGTGGCATGACGCGTATGCCGCGAGTTCAACAAAAGGTGAAAGATATTTTCGGCAAAGAGCCCCATAAAGGCGTCAATCCGGACGAAGTCGTCGCGATCGGAGCCGCGATTCAAGGCGGCGTGCTTAAAGGAGAAGTTAAAGACGTTCTCCTTCTCGACGTTACCCCTCTCTCGCTCGGCATTGAAACCCTCGGCGGCGTTTTTACGAAGCTGATCGAAAAGAACACAACCATTCCGACCAAGAAGTCACAGGTGTTCTCGACCGCCGCCGACAATCAATCGGCTGTTACGATTCATGTACTGCAAGGTGAGCGTGAATTCGCTGAATACAATAAATCCCTTGGGCGCTTTGACCTGGTCGGAATCCCACCCGCGCCGCGCGGCGTTCCGCAGGTCGAAGTGACTTTTGATATCGACGCGAACGGCATCGTTCATGTGGGTGCGAAAGATTTGGGTACCGGCAAGGAGCAATCCATCCGGATCACCGCCTCGAGCGGACTGACCGAAGACGAAATCAAGCGAATGCAGAAAGAAGCTGAAGCGCATCGCGCCGAAGACGAGAAACGCAAGGAAATCGTCAACGCTCGAAACACTCTCGACAGCCTGATCTACACGATCGAGAAGACAGCGAAAGAAAACAGCGAGAAAATCGCACCTGACACCAAAAAGCAGGTCGAAGATGCTTTGGTAGAGGCCCGCAAACACCTCGACAGCAAGGAAATCGGCGAGCTGCAGAAGGCAACCGAGCAACTGACCGCCGCCTCAAACAAAATGGCCGAGGAGATGTACAAGAAAGCGGGGACACCGCATGGCCCAGCCGGCCCGACTCCCGGACAGGATCAAGGCGGTCAAGCCGAAGGCGCTGAAAAGACCGAAGGCAAAAAGGGCGACGACGTCATTGACGCCGATTACAAGGAGGTCTAGAAAATATTCCGCTGCTTGCTGCGCGGCCATTTTCTTAATTACCTGAGCCGGAGTAACCGGTAGACTGAGCGTTCATGGCGACAAAACGGGACTATTACGAGATTCTTGGTATCGGCAGGGATGCATCCGCGGATGATGTCAAGAGGGCCTATCGTAAACTCGCCATTCAGTTTCATCCGGACAAAAACCCAGGAGACAAGGTAGCCGAAGAGCGGTTCAAAGAATTATCGGAAGCTTACGAAGTCCTTTCCAATTCGCAAAAACGACAGATGTACGATCAATTCGGGCACTCCGCGAACGCCTCGGGTCCGGGCGGCCCGGGAGGGTTCGACTTCCAAGGCTTCGGAGCCGGCTCGATGAACGATATCTTCGGAGATATTTTTGGGGATATTTTCGGTGCCGGCGCAGGAGGCGGGCGAACTCGGGGACGAAGACGCGGTCACCCCGGCGCCGATCTCAGAACTTCGGTGGATATCACATTCGAAGAGGCCGCTTTTGGAACTGAGAAGATCCTGACCATTCCGAAGAGCGTTCGATGCGACACCTGCGAGGGAACGGGGGCGAAACCAGGGACCACGCCAGAAACATGCAGTCAATGCCGCGGTCGGGGGGAGGTCAGCTTTCAGCAGGGCTTTTTCGCGATTTCACGTCCTTGCCCTCAGTGTAACGGTTCGGGACAGATTATCCCGAAACCGTGCGAAACCTGCCGTGGCACCGGCCAGGTGAAAAAGCGAACACAGATCGCGGTCAAAATTCCGGCCGGCGTGGATACCGGACAGCGCCTCAAGCTGTCGGGCGAAGGTGAAGCGGGCGAACGCGGCGGCATTCCCGGCGATCTTTACGTCGTGATCAACATCCTGCCCCACGATTTCTTCACGCGTGAAGAATTCGATGTCGTTTGCGAAGTGCCAATCACCTTTGCTCAGGCGACGCTAGGTGCTGAAATTGAAGTGCCGACCCTGGATGGCAAGGTAAAGATGAAGATACCGTCCGGCACGCAGTCTCACAGCACCCTTCGCCTGAAAGGAAAGGGCCTCACCCGGCTTGGATCGTATGGACGGGGCGATCAGCTAGTAAAGGTCATTGTCGAAGTTCCCTCGAGGCTGAATTCCGAGCAGAAAGAGCTCTTGAAACGCTTTGAGGAACTCGGAACGGAATCAGCTAATCCGATGCATCATCGTTTTTTTGAGAAAGTGAAAAATTTCTTTGAATAAGCACGGCATAAGAGCCCTCGCGGTAAGTCTCGTGATTTTTTCGGCCTGCGCAACCTCGGGCGGGAAGAACGGCACACAGCCGTCCGGCAGAACGAACACAAAAGGGCGGACCACATCCGTTCCGTCGCTCACAGGCCCTGGCGCCGCAAGCAGCGAAGGCGCGGCGGTTCGTGAAATCCAGACCCTCTATTCAAAAGGCGCTTATGAAGCCGCGCTGTCGAAGATCCGCGAGTTCGAACAACGTTTTCCGAAGAGTAACCAGATCGGCTACGTTGACAACCTGCATGGGCTGATTTTTCTCGCGGAAAAAAACCCTTCCGAGGCGATTTCCTATTTCCAGAAATCCATAAAGCATCCCGGCCTCGGTAAAAACTTCACCGACTACATCATTTACAATCTCGCCACGGCGCAGATCGAAGCGGGCCAGACGGAAGAAGCCCTCAAATCACTGGACGGAGTGCATCCCGAGAACCTCGATCAGGATACCCGGATGAAGCTTTACCACCTCAGGTCTCAGATTCACCTCAAGCGTGAATCCTACCTGGACGCCGCACGCGATGCGATGTCCTCCAGCCGCTTCGTTCCCGACGCCCAGATCGCGCACCTCCGAACGACACGGGATGCCCCGCTTACCGCATTAACCGAGAGGGCACTCTCTAAGATCGACAATACCCTCGCGCTCGAACAGCTTTATCGCGACTCCGAAACCGCGCCTTTGGCGGATTTGATTCTTCTCGAATTGGTCAGAAAGGAAATGGCCGTTTCTAATTTTGAAAAAGCGAGTCAGTACCAGGGAATTCTCGCGGCCAAGTTCCCGGACAGCCCGTCATCAGCCCTCGCGGCTGAACTGATCGGAGCAGCGCAAAGCACCGCCCCCGCCGACCCGCAGGCCATCGGGGTATTGTTGCCGCTCAAGGGCAAATTCGCCAAATGGGGCGCAAGAAGCCTGCAAGGAATTGAGCTCGCTCTTCGGATGTTCAATTCCGGCGACTCTGATTCGAAGCTCACTCTGATCGTGGAAGACAGCGGCGAAGAACCCGAACGGGCGATCGCTGCGCTGAATCGGCTGGTTCTGCATCATCACGTCATCGCGGTCATCGGGCCACTGCTCAGCAAGGGCATCGAGCAAATCAATCAAAGAGCGCAGGAACTCCGAGTCCCTCTGATTTCCCTGGCCAGGTACACAGCAACTTCGGCCGATCACGTGGTCCAAGGCGGCTTGACCATGAAGATCCAAGCGGAAGAAGTCGCAAAGTACGCCCTGGAACGGTTGAACCTTCGCCGTTTCGCGATCCTTGCCCCTCGCGACAAGATCGGAGAAGAAGCCGCAAGGAGTTTCTGGGACGCGGTCGAAGCAAATGGCGGGGAGATCGTCGGATTCGAAAGCTACAGTCCGGGAGAAACGGACTTCCGGCAGCCAGTCGATAAACTTTCCGGACTGTACTATACCGAAGCGCGACAACGCGAACTCGACGCTCTCGCGAAAGAACGTGAAGTGAACCGCATTCGAAAGCGAACACGTAAAACAGAACAGTATTTCGCCCTGAAGCCGATCGTCAATTACGACGCCGTGTTCATCCCGGATGAACCGAGGATTTCGGGTCAGATTCTTCCGACATTTGCCTATCGTGACGTCGATCACGTTCGATTCCTGGGGACTTCAGCCTGGAATTCCGCCGACTTTATTTCCCGGGCCCAACATTCGGCTGAGAACGCTATTTTCGTGGATGCCTTTTTCCCAGAGGCCGAAAACCCCGCCATAAGAACTTTCATTGAAAACTACCGAAGCACGTTCGGACAAGACCCGACGGCCATGGAAGCGCTCAGCTACGACGCTGCAAAGATCCTCGAATACGCGGTCTCGCGCGGTGCGACCAACCGAGCCGAGCTACTCGCGAATCTAAAAGCCGTGAATCGCCAAACCGGAGTTACGGGCCGAATATCCTACAAAGACGGTCAGTTGACACGTAATCTCCAGATCCTGACTATTCAAAACGGCAGAATTCGCGAGGTCACGGTCCCCCGGTAAATTCTGCCGATTGGCAGCCTCAACAACCCAGCTCATACTGAAGATAAGGGTGAAGCCCGGGGCAAGAGGTCCCGTCCACCTTGCGACGGTATTGGGCGATTCGCTCCCGCGAATCGCAAATTGGAAATCAGTCAGGAGGACTGATGGGATTACGGTTTGACCCTGTTGGCGGGGGTCAATTCAAGCAAGCCGTAAAACAAATTATCGAAGCCGAAAGCCAGCCCCTGAGGGCACTCGAGGCTCGTAAGGCGCGCGAAGAAGCGCGTGTGAAGCTATTCCAGGAATTCAAAGGCAAGTTCTCGGGATTGGATAAGTCTCTCAGCGAAATCGCCAGTTTCAAAAAATTTCGTGAATTAAAGGTCGACATGGGTGACGGCCAGCACCTTGCCAGCGTTACGGTGGATAAAGATAAGGCACAGCCCGGCTCCTACAGCATCCAAGTGGACGAGCTGGCCGCCAGAACATCCGTCATTTCAAACGGCTTTGAAGACCCTGACGAACTCGGGCTCGGAATCGGCTTCATCGTCATGGACCTCGAAAATGGCGAAAGCGCGGAAGTCTTCGTGGACGAGGAACACGCGAGTCTGCGCGGAGTGGCAAGTCTCATCAATGCACAAGACAAGTCCCCGGTCCGAGCCGCGGTCATTCAAGACGCCTCTGATCCGGATGAGTCGTGGAAAATCATATTAACCGCAAAAAAGGACGGCAAAGGCAACAACATCGAATTTCCGGAATTCTACTTTCTGGATGGCTCGAACGATTTTTACGTCGACGAGGACCGCCCCGCTCAAAACGCACAGGTCGTGATCGACGGTTTTCCGATCGAGCTCGTGAGCAATGACATTCCCGATTTTCTGCCCGGGATGAACCTACACCTGAAACAAGCCCGCCCCGACCAGCCCTTCACGATTACCGTGACCGAAGATCACCAGAAAGTTTCAGGCAAGGTGAAAAGCCTGATCGATCAGATGAACCAGGTCCTGCAATTCATCATTCAACAGAACACGGTGGATGAGCGCTCAGATACCAAGAGTACCTTTGCCGGCGACACGGGCCTTCAAACAATCGAATATCGGCTTCGAAATCTTCTCCACGAGGGCTTTCCCGTCGGCGATCCCGGGTCTGACGACTTCCGCCTGGTTTTTTTAAACCAACTCGGAGTCGAATTCGAGAAGTCAGGCCTCCTCACGTTTAAGGAAGAGAAATTCACGAAGGCACTCGAACAGGATTTCGACGGAATCGCCGAAGCGATCACCGGCGGCTTCGGTTTTTCATTCCAGCTCAGGGAACTCCTGGGCAGCTATACCCGAAGCGCTGATGGCATCCTTTCGATGCGCGAACGGGGTCTCAAGAACCGAGTTACAGAACTTGATCGCCAGATCGAGAACAAGGCGAAACAGATCGAACGAAAGCAGCAGTCCGTCACTGAACAGTTTTCACGTCTTCAAGTCGCCTTGTCCAACATGCAGAAACAGCAACAATACCTGACCGCCGCGGTGGGTGGTGGCGGTGGCAATACCGTGGCCCAGCTTCTGGGCGGATGAACAGATGAGGAGAAATTAGTATGGTCGGCAACTACGGCGCAAATCAATACAAGCAAACAGCCGTCAAAACAGCCAATCGCGGGCAAATTCTTTTGATGCTGTACGAGGCCGCGGTCCAGAATGTCAAAAAAGCGACGCTTGCGATCGATAAGAAGGACATCAAGGCCAAGGGTATAGCAATCGGCAAGGCGCATGATATCATCAACGAATTAGTGAACACCCTCGACTTTGAAGTGGGTGGGAATGTTGCTCGAGAACTGGAACGATTGTACAATTTCAGTATAGAGCAGTTGATCAAGGCGAACGTCGAGAACTCAAAGGAGCCGCTCCAGGCGGTCCAGAAGGTTCTCGAAACGCTGCTGGACGGCTGGAGGATTGCGGTCGACCAGGTCAATAAAGGAGTGGCACCCGCTGTAAGTCCGACCAAACAGCCGGAAGCCAAATAGTCTGGGTCACATGGATGTGTCAATGGACGTATTAAAGCTACTGCGAACCAAGAACCGCTGTCTCGAACGGTTTCTCGATATTTCGGCCCGCTTCGAAGCCGAGGTCGAAGCCGGCGATTTTTCGCGCCTGGAGCGTTTCCACCAGGAACGTGAAGCCATTCTCAAAGGCTTTGCTCTTTACGATCGAAAGCTTTCGGAGTGCATTTCCCAACTCACAAGCGCCGACCGAACGCCCGAACTCGTGTCGAAAATCGAAGAAGCCCTCCAAAGAAAGCAGGACCTGGTACACCGGATCCTTTCCATTGATGAAAAGCTGTCGCGAAAAATCGTGGAAGAGCGTGCGCGCCTTCAAAAGGAAATGGCTCAAAACCAGAAAAGCGTCTCCATGATCAAGAAATTCAAAAGCGGATGGATCAGCGAATCCGGAGACGAACTGGACGAAAAACTATGAGCGAAACCGACGGCGCGCCATCCAAAGTTGAAGATGCGATCCAAAACGCGCTCGAAGGCAAGCTGCTGAACGGTCATTTGGATGTCGTCGATATCGTCCCCATCCCCAGGCATGGAGACAGGATGGTCCGGCTACGCACTCTCGAGGAGGCGCTCGAGGATTTCGACCATGATCAGGGAGAAACGATCAGCTACCTCGTCCAGCTTAAACCATCCTCTACGCCGAAAGCCCAGGAGCCCGCTCCCACGGCTCTTACCCCTTCAGCCAAACCCAGCCTGGACGGAATCTACCTGCCGGACGGTAAGCTCAATATCGCTTTTCTGGCCAAAAACGCGAACCTCCTCTTTGAAGCCGGCGAATTCGCGCTTGCGAGGAACATTTATAAGACGATTTTACAATCCGGCGAGCGCTCCTCGCTCGCCCTTTTCGGGCTGGCGCGCTGCTGCGACGCCGAAGGCAAGCTTGAAGAAGCTCGCGCGCACTACGAAGAGTCGATCGCCTATCACGGAACACTTGAAAGTTACCGAAGCCTCGCCGCTCTTTTCATGCGTCAGGAAAAAGACGGACAGGCGGCCGGAACCCTTCTTCGCGCGCTTCACCTGAAGGATCTGGAACAAAAAGACCGTTTCGAGCTGCATCAGGCATGTGGTAATTGCTTCGCGCGGTCGAAAAACCTCAAGGAAGCTGAAACTCATTACGAGAAAGCCCTTGAGCTCAATCCCACGGCCGATGAGATCCGCGCGAATCTCGGGGCTCTTTACCTTCAGGGTCAGAAATTCAGTGAAGCCAAACATCAATTCCAGAACGCAATCGCCATCAATCCAAAAAATGCGAAGGCGCTCTTCGGTCTGGGTTCCTGCAGCCTGGCGGCAGGCGACAGGCGGGGCGCCCATGATTTTTTCGTGAAGTCGCTGAACATCGAACTCAACAATCCGAGCGCGATCTTTCATCTGGTCAAGTGCGCCTATGAAATCAAAAGCTATGCAAGTGCCGCCCGGCTGGTTGAGGAGTACATCGAGATCGCGCCGATAAACATCAATTTATTATACAGCCTTGCCGGACTTCAATTTCATCTGGCACGCATGGACGAAGCAGGCGCGACCGTCCGAAGGATTCTCGAAATCGCGCCGACCCACGCTGGCGCGATGGAGCTTTTGGGTATGATCGATCGTCACGGAAATTCGATCGAGTCGAGTTAGATCGCCAACCTGTCAGGAGGACAGAATGGCAAATATGAGTCTCTTGCAAGGGGAAGTTGCGGAAGAGGATCAAGACAGGGGAGACGGAGACGTCGAAAGACTTCTTGCCGGCTTTCTCCGGGCCTTGCTGGACGAACAGCGGCCGCAGAAAAACACGGCGATTCAACCCGCCGCCGCTGCCGAGGAAAGCCCGTCGTGACGCGCTCAGCCGATGCCACGCGAAGCACCTGCCGATCCCAGGAAAATCTCAGCCAGAGGCCCATTCGCTGCCTAGTCATCCAACTCGCTCGAATGGGAGACACGCTCCAGAGCCTCATGGCATTGCGGGCCGCGAAAGAACTCTACCCCGCTCTCGAAATACATTTCGTCGCCCGGGAACGTTTCGCCGATGCCGCGAAACGGGTGCCGTGGATCGATGAAGTCATCGTGCTGCCGACCGACTCGCTTCTCGGCCCGATCATTTCCGGAGAGGTTTCGGAGAGAAGCGGCCTGAAAGAGATCGCCCGGTGGGTCGCGCCGCTCTGCGGATTTCGCTGGGACCTTATTGTGAACTGGACCTATTCGGAATCGAGCAGCTTTCTTACGGGGATTCTTCCGGCCAGAGTCAAACTGGGATACTCGCGACAACGCGACACCACGTTTTCGTGCGCCGACGGATGGAGCCATTATATTCAGGCAGTCGTTCAGGGCGGGATCGAACAAAATATCCATCTGACGGACATTCTCACGACCCAGCTTCTCACGGCTCTTCAGATCCACTTCGGTGAACCGGCCGACAGCGGCGGCGCCGCCGTGACTTCCAAGCATTTCTTTTCGGCGATTCCAGATGAGATCACGGTATCCGAATGGCATCTCCGGGATCGCTCGAAGAAATGGATCGCCATCCAGCTCGGAGCGGCACAGCCCGAAAAGACCTGGGACGCGAAGAATTGGGCAAAACTGACGGAGCATATTCTTCAACGCCATCCCGAGTGCCGATTCGTCCTGCTCGGGGGAAAGGGCGATCAGACACGGGCGAAGGCATTCGTCGACAGCTTGACTCGGGAGAACAGGAAACATCTAATCGATGTCGTCGGCGAAACGGATTTTGAGCTCTGGGCCAGGATAGTGAGCGACTGCAACTGGGTGTTCTCAGCCGATACTGCCGCCATTCATCTCGCGAGCATTCTAGGAACGCGTGTCCTGAACGTCTCCGTCGGTCCCGTACGGTGGACCGAAACCGGCCCGTATGGAAACGGGCATTATGTTCTTTCGTCCGCGAAGCCCTGTTCCGCATGCAAAGATCGCGGCGTCCCCGCCGAGCACACCTGTCGAAATGATGTCACGCCGGAGGGGGTCTACGGAGCCTGGTCCTACGGTTCAAGCGAATGGTCGCATCGCAGGCAACTATCGATCGAAACTCACTTCGCCCGGCTGGGTTGGTCCGCCGAGCTTCACTCGATCGCCATTCATCGTTCGAAAATCCGGGACGCGAGCGCGGGCGGCGGCGTCGTTTTCGAAAACCTCCTTCACCGTCAGCTCGAAATCGCCAACTGGACGGCCATGGTCATCGAGCATATCGGGAGAACTTGGTACTGCGGCTGGACCCCCGGCATCGGGCAGGAACTCTCACGCGACACGATCAGTCCGGACCTGATCAAAGCGCTGCGGGCCCTGGAGGAGAGTTCCCGGGTCATGATCCAGGCTTGTGAAAAGGGCGCGCGCCTCGCGACGGAACTTCACGACAAAAGCCGTGAGCTGCGCTCGCAAAAAGTAATGTCCCTCCAAAACCGTACCGAGTTGAACATCCTGGCCGGCGAGCTCGAGCGGATTGACAAGCTTGTGAATCAGCTTGGAAAGCTTCATCCGCCACTCAGGCTCTTCCCGCAGATGTTCACGGTTCTCATGCACAACCTTCGCGGAGACCGGCTCTCGGAGCTCGGGCTCGAAAGCGCCAGCTGCTATCGCCAGCTCGGCGTGGGCGCCTCCCAGCTCAAGGACTGGCTCCAGTTCACGCTTAAGATGGCCAGACCCGTCGTCTTGCGCCCGGCTTCCGAATTACCAGTTGCCGCGGAGATGGTACCGGACACTGGTAACGACCTTCCTCGGCTTTGACGCGAGCGCCGCCCGAATAAAAACCGCCGTGTTGTTGTGAAAAAACCGGTGCCACCATTTGGACGTGACAAACTCAGGGATCACGACGGTGACCAGGTCATCCTTGCTCGTTTCTTCGACATCGTCGAGATACCGGATGAACGGCTCGATGACGGATCGTTCGGGCGACTCGAGAACCACGAACGGAATGTCGGGGGCCCATTTTTCCCATTCCGTTTTGACCTTTTCCGTGACCATAGGGTCAAGTTCGACGTAACACACCCTCACGTCCTGCGAAATCGAGAGGGCATACTGAACGGCCTCCAAAACCCCCTGATGAACGCCAGAAATCGGAATCACGACCGTGTGCTTGATTTTCTTGAACGCAACGGGAAATGGCCTGTCACCGAGCGTGAGGGCATCGGCAACTTCCTCATAGTGCTGATGAACATTTTTGAAAAAAGTGACCATGAAGGGAATGAAGGCCACCACGATCCAGGCGCCACTGAGAAACTTGGTCGCGGTTAGATCTGCGAGAACGACGAGCGTTGTCAGCGCTCCGATGCCGTTAATGAACAAGGAAGACCGCCAACCCGGTTCCTTTTCCCGAAGATGGTGTGCGACCATTCCGGCCTGCGAGAGCGTGAAGGATAAAAACACTCCGATCGCGTAAAGCGGGATCAGACGAATCGTATGTCCTTCGAAAAGTGCGAGAAGAAGGCCCGCCGCGAAGCTCAGACCGAAAACGCCGTTCGAGAATACGAGGCGGTCACCCAGACTGGTCAGCTGACGCGGGAGAAAACCGTCATACGCGAGAAGCGATGCCAACCGCGGAAACCCTGCATAACTTGTATTCGCGGCCAGGAACAGAATAAAAGCCGTTCCCACCTGGAGCGCGTAATACAAGAGTGTTTCGCCGAAAACCCGACGTCCCAGGAGGGAGATCAGGGTTTGGTCCTCCCTCGGGACCACGGCGTACAAATGCGCGAGCAGGGTAATTCCCAGGAAGAGTCCCGCGAGGATAAATGCCATCCAAACGAGCGTGATCTTCGCGTTGCGACTCGCGGGAGGCTCGAATACCGCCACGCTGTTCGAGATTGCCTCCACTCCTGTCAGCGCGGCGCAACCCGAGGCAAATGCCCTCAGGATGAGAATGGCCGGAACAACCGGATAGACGGAGCCGACGATTGGGGGAACTTCCGGAACGGCTTGGCCGGTCAGAACCTTGTAAAGGCCCATTCCGATCAGCAGAAACCCGGAAAAGATGAAAAAGTACGTCGGAAAAGCGAAAATCGTCGCTGATTCCCGAATGCCCCGGAGATTCATCGTCATTATGAACAGGATGACGATAATACCCATCCCGACCCTGTGTTCCTGAAGATAGGGAAACGCGGAAGCGATGTTCTCAACTCCGGCAGAGACCGAAACGGATACGGTCAAGGTATAATCCATCAGAAGAGCGCCGCCCGCGACTAGCCCGGCGTAAGTCCCGAGATTCTCTTTCGCCACGGTGTAAGCGCCCCCGCCCGTCGGGTAAGCGTCGATCGTCTGCCGGTAAGACGCTATTACGATCACCAGCAGGCAGACAATCGCGATCGCGATCGGTATCGACCAGATGACGGATGCCGCCGAGAACGCCACCAACGTGAAAAGAATCGCATCAGTCGCGTAAGCCACGGACGAAACGGCGTCGGACGAAAGGGTCGAAAGCGCTTTCCACTTTGGAATCGTCTCGTGGGTCGCCTGATAAAGCGGAAGAGGTTGACCGAGCAGAAATCGCTTCAGGCGGGTGAAAAACATGGAGCTGATCGTTTATCTCCGAACGCGAAAGGTGGCCAGCGGATAACCATCTTGCGGTGAGCAGACGCGGGATGTCCAAAAATGACGATGGCCGCGCCCCGTGGAGAAGGGCGAGGCCATCCGATTTTAAGTTGCCTCCTTTTCCCAAGTTTAGAATTTCAGACCAGGCGAGTGACCTGAGCCGAATCCGTCGCCGCAACGTTTCCAGAGCAGGTGGTAAACAATGCCGGATCGCAAATCCATGCTATCGACCGAAGCGATCGCCTGCTCTCCTCTTGAATTCGTTTGGACAAACATGCTCGCGTTGGTGCGCAGGATCACGCTCGCGCCGCATGGCGACCAAACGGTCGCGACCGCGCTCAGCGCGTGATCAATCGTA